>ERZ773009.391-NODE-391-length-31913-cov-31.377205_pt1 | contig 31913 bp, 34 predicted proteins | sample MGYA00580663_ERZ773009 | MGnify/ENA primary metagenome ERZ773009 (study PRJEB29015, sample SAMEA2737969) | human oral metagenome | biome: human oral; feature: human-associated habitat; material: dental | place: China | collected 2026 ... | reverse complement strand
GACGACCCGTGGGCCACGGGCGGCTCCACCTCCTTCGGTGACGAGCCCCCGTTCTGAGCCAAAGGCAACAGATCGGAGAAACAGCATGAGCACCACAGCAGCTGCTCACGAGCGAGAACTCGCAGACCACCGTGCCGCCAATCTCAGGGCTCGCCAGATCATCACCTCTCTCAATCTCGCCACGCCCCAAGCCGAGGAGATCACCGACGTCATCGACATCGACACAATCCGAGCCGACCTAGCCACCTGTAGCCAAGGCAATGCCTACGAGCAGTGGATGGCACAAGAAGATCTCAAAGACAAGGCAGAGCAGTACATCAAACGCCTCCTCAATGAGATCGACAGCCTTACCACGATGATTCGTGACCTGGACGAGCACACAACCCGAGACGATCCTGCCCACGACACTGAGCTCGAAGCCGCTCAGCACGAAATCTCCCACCTCAACCGCGCGCTTCAAAACGAGATGACCGCTCGGACAGTGGTCCTCCAGTGCGTCGCCCGGTCAGTGCGCAACGCCTACCAGCAGGGCTACAACGCCGGCCGTCAGCAGGCCAACAGCTAAACACCAAGGAGCAACCACCGTGACCATCCCTGTCATCGCAGTCGCCAACCAGAAAGGCGGTGTCGGCAAAACCGCCACAACCGTCAACCTGGCCGACGCCCTGGCCCGCAACGGGAGCCGCGTCCTCGTCATCGACGCCGACCCCCAGTCCAACGCAACAGCCATCCTCGACGTCGAGCTCGACGTCGAAAGCCGAACCCTCCACGACGTCCTCACCGCCGTGGCCACCAGCCAAGCAGGCGCCGGCGCCCTAGCCGCCGCCATCCACCCCGCCGGCCCCGCATGGGACGGCATCGACGTCATCCCCGCACAACGCGAGCTCGCCTCACGCGAGGCCGACACAGCCGCCGGGCGAGAGTTCCACCTGAGGACCGCCATGGATGGCGCCATCGAGGAGTACGACATCGTCATCGTCGACTGCCCACCATCACTGGGTGCGCTCACCCTCAGCGCACTCACGGCCGCCACAAGCGTCCTCATCGTCACCGAACCCCGCGCATCATCCGTCGACGGCGTCGCCGAGCTCACCGTCACTATCGACACGGTCAGGCGCTACTACAACCCAGGCGTCAGCGTCGCCGGAATCCTCATCAACCGCTGGCGCTCTGACCGCCTCGACCGCGCCGTATGGCGCCAAGAGCTCCACAACACCTACGGCCGCGCCATGATCGACCACCCCCTGCCCGAGCGGGAGGTCATCGCCGTCGCAGCCACCAACCGCGTCCCCGTACCCCGACGCGAGGCGCCCGCCTACGTCGCCGCCATTGAAGCCGTCGCGCGCCACGTCCTCACCAACCAGAGTGCGGAGGTGGGCAGGTGAAACCGCAGCCCCGACCCCGCCGAACAGTCAGCGTGCCCAAAGCGACTGGACCGGACCCCGCAGCACTCACCGCCATCCAAACCGGCAATGCCAGCATTGCCGGCAATAACGGCAAATCCAGCAATAGCGGCAATGACGGCGGAGGTGACGGTAGCGACGCTCCAGTCCTCAGGAAGATCACCATCCGTGTCCCCATCGAGCTCGCAGGCAGAGCGCGCTCCGTATGGCGCCTAGAGAGCGCCCAGCCATACACCCCCTACCGTTCCTACAACGAGCTGATAACCGACTTCATCGAGGCCGGCGTCACCGAGGCCGAGGAACGGCTCAACGGCGGACAGCCCCTGCCCCCGACCCCCGCCGGTCAGATACCCCGAGGCCGCCAACCCAGCCAATAACAAAATCGACCGATATTAGAAGGTAAATGATGGACCTCAATGTAATTTACTTCTTTTTTCCTCAAACTGTATCAATCTTGTCATTGGTTGTTTTGTGGTTCGCGATTGAGAAGCGGAAAGTATCTAACGATGACTGGCCCGATTATGTCATCATGTCTGCCTGCGTAATTCTGTTCGTCTCTCAGGTTGCGTTCTGGGTGCTTATGTGGCCACAGTATCATTACGTCCTAAAGTGACCGATAGAGAACGTGTCATCAAGGAAGGAGTTCTGAACATGATAAATAAAATCAGGGAGCGTCTCTCGTGGGACGCAGACTGCACAATTCTACTTGTGCGATTTATCCTCGCAGTAGCTGTTGTTGTGGGCGTAGTTTGGTATTATCGAGCACACCCTTATAACGGCGGGTCAGAAATATTAAGTAGATTGAATGCCATTGCGGCTAACTCGGAAGCTCATCCTGCGACTGCTTGGGATATAATCACTGCGTTGGTTATGTCGCCGCTTTACTTTATCCTATATGTTGCCGTCCTACTACTTCCATTCCTAGGTCTTGGGTTATTCCTGTTGACCGTTTTATGGATGATGGACCGGTCGGACTCAAGCGGCTCGAAGAATAATAGGATCGAGCGCAACAGTGAAGATACTCGTAACGAAAATGGTGATTAGTTGGAAAATCCAACGTATACGCCACTAGCCGCGACGTCCAGAAGTGACCGATTCTGGACGCCGCCCAGACCGCCGGCGACACGCCGCGGCTAAGGCGTCCAGAAGCCGTGTTCAAAAGAGAGCGGGGATCTCGCCAAGTCCGAGCCCTTGGTGGCGCACGTGGTGTCATAGACGCCATGGCCACCACCGTCGGCTACGCCCGAGTCTCCACCAGCAACCAACGTCTCGACATGCAGCTCGACGCCCTCACGGCGTCGGGATGCACTCGTGTCTACACCGACACCGCCTCAGGTGCCCTGGCCGCTCGCCCCGGCCTCGACCAGGCGCTGGCCGAGCTCGACGAGGGCGACACCCTCGTCGTGTGGCGCCTCGACCGCCTCGGACGCTCCCTGCCCCACCTCGTGGCCACCATCGACAACCTCACCCGCCGAGGCGTCAACCTTCGCAGCCTCCACGAGGCCATCGACACCACTACCCCCACAGGCCGCCTCATGGTCCACCTCATCGCCAGTTTGGCGGCGTTCGAGCGTGAGCTCACCATCGAGCGGACCATCGCCGGCCTGGAAGCAGCCAAAGCCCGAGGCGCCAACCTCGGCCGCCCTACCGTATGGACACCCCAACGCGCCGAAGCTGCCACCGCTCTCCTGGCCGCCGGTGCCACCGTCACCCAGACAGCCGCCGCCCTCGGCGTCAGCCGAGCCACCGTCTACCGGCATGCCGGCCCGCCAGATACTCCGAGGCCGGCCGCTGCGCCCTTAGAAGGAAGCGAGTCTGTGGGATAACCTGATGCTGCCGCCGTGTCACGGCGCGGAGTGGAAGGGAACGCCGGTGCACCCGTGTTGTCACGGGGCCCGGCGTTCACGCTACATGCAACGAGGACGGACCCGCACCGCTCTGCCCTAAACCCCAGCGGAATGCAGTGCCAGGGATCAATCATTAAGTAATGACAACACCCTTAAGAATTGTTGGTGACGATGACGCCCCCACACTCCTGGTCGAGGCATGGGAGGCCTCCATGCAGGGACAGGGGCTGTCCCAGCGCACCATCACCGAACGTATCCGCGTCATCAACCAGGTCACCGCCGCCACCGGCGCCGACCCCGCAGCACTGACCCCACAAGCCATCAGTGCCTGGCTGGGCACCCTCCCCAGCGCAGCCACCAAGAGCACGTACTACGCGGTGCTGCGGGCCTGGTGCAAGTGGCTCCTCCAGTCCGGCCACCGCATCGACGATCCCACCACTCGCGTTGCCAGACCCAAGACCCCGGCCGGCCACCCCCGACCAGTCACCGACGCCCAGCTCGACGCCGTCCTCGCACTCCCACTCCACCAGGACACCCGAACCAAGATCATCCTCGCCGCCTACGCCGGCATGCGCGTCCACGAGATCGCCAAGATCAAAGGAGAGGACATCAGCCCCGTCGCCGGCACCATCACCATCACCGGCAAAGGGGGCCGCACCGACACCCTCCCCGCCCACCAGCTCATCCTCCAGCAGGCGAGTCACTACCCCCGTCGTGGCCTCTGGTTCCCCTCACCCCTAGACCCGTCCGTGCCCATACAGGCCAAAACCGTCAGCAGAGTCATCAGCGACGCGTTCAACCGCGCCGACGCCCCAGCAACAGCCCACCAGTTGCGCCACTCCTTCGCCACCAGCCTCCTACGCGCCGGCACCGACAGCCGAATCGTCCAAAGCCTCATGCGCCACGAGTCCCTGGCCACCACAGGCCGCTACCTCGCCGTCAACACCGACCAGCAGAGAGCCACCCTAAGTGGTCTGGCGCCTATACCCAACGCCATCCAACGCCGAGTCGACGCCAGCCCTGACCAACAGCAGTCCGTGATCGGCAGCCCATGCTGACCCCGCCTCCCGCACGAGGTACAGCTCTGGTCACCACCGAGCTCGGTACAAGCAGGCCACTCACCAGCCTGCACCGCGTCGGCTCACGCTCGGGAACAGTACGGGTGGCCGGGACAGCGGAGAAAGACGGGTAGACGGTCACCTTTCGTTGCCGGCTCACGAGAACCTGCACCAGCAAAGACTGACGAAGGGTTGACCCCGCCACCATTATGGTGTTACCATAATGGCATGCCGTTCGAGTTCTCCCCTTCCGCCGACAAGCACGGGATTCCCCGCGAGGACGCCGTGTACGCGGTGCTGCACCACGCCGGATACGCTGACCTTCCGGCGAGGCGGCCGGGGGAGAGGAGCTTCATGTTCGTTGGCCTGCCCCATCAGTACGCCATGCGCTACATCGAGGTCGGCGTCGCCGTCGACGGACGCGGCAACCGCAAGATCTTCCACGCCATGGAAGTGACGGACCTGTACCGCTATATCGTCCCGCGGGACGACCGCTGAACCGCAGGAGAGGAGCATCGATCATGACCAAGATCAACGAGCCCAGTGAGGACGCCTATTTCGACGCCTACGACGAGGACATCGCCGCCGGCCGAGTGAAGCCCGTTCGCACCACCCTGCGCACCAGCCCGGGCGGTCGCGTCAGCGACGACGAGCTCGACGCGATCTTCCGGGGACGCCCCAACTTGGGGGAGGCCCACGCGACCGGCGCTGGCCGCTCTCCGGCCCGTCACGTGCGTTTCAGCCCCGCCACCGACGCAGCGCTCGCCGAGTACGTCAGAGTCCACGGCACTACCAGGAGTGCAGTCATCCGCGACGCCGTCGAGAAGTACCTCGCCAGCGCCTGAACCACGCCGCCCCGGCACACCATGCCCAATCCTGTCTGTCGATCCCCTTGCTGGGGTTGGTGGGCGCTCAGATCGGGGCAGTCGTCAACCGTCCTCCATGGGCTGGATTGCAGTGTCTTAACAGCCTCAATCCGTGTTGCTGTCGTGTGTCATCGTTGCCGTCATGGACATCAGACCTACCGAACCGACCAGAGTCCCTGACGCGCGCACGACGTACCCCGACTGGAGCGGAACCTCATGCGCCGAGGACAGCTTTATCAATACCAGCGGCGACCTCTACGAGCTGGCAGGCCTCGATGACGGTAGGTGGCAGATCCTCGCCATCGACCTGGATGCATACAGCCACGGTAAGGACCCCAGCTGGAGCATTTACGTGTACGCCGCTGACCGGATCAAGCACGAGGTCACCCAGGCCGAGGACTGGGAGAAGGTCGCAGCCCAGCGCGGCGGCATCCCCGTAGTGAAGGTCCTCCTGCACGACGTCAACGCAGACGACATCATCAAGTGCATGAAGCTCATGAGCATCCAGCTACGAGACCGCGCCACCAGCTCCTACAACCTGATCCACACGGCCAACGCTGACCACCCAGATCAGGACTGACCACCACGCTCACCCCCCCGGTGCCAGCACAAGTCCTTGTGCTGGCACCGCTGCTTGTCTGAGCAGCGTGCGCCCACGCCCTACGAGAGGGGTAGGAGCCCGGCGGCAGGCGCCGGGACCACCCGAGCTCGCAACAAGGGGGACACGCATGAGCGAGTACAGCATCAGCTCACCAGGACAGGAGCTGACGGTTGAGTATCTGCCGTCAGGAGTGGTCTACGCGGCCACCGAGAACCTGCCCGCGGCCGCGCGCCAGGTGATCGAGGGACTCCAGGACCCCGGCAGCCTGGGGCCTGGGGTCGAATGGCGTGGGCCCGGGCCCGCAGCACCCGACGTCGACGTCGCCATAGCCTGGGACGACCAGGCGCAGGCGGTCGCTTACAGCGTCCGTGGCCGGCCCGAGCGCACGGTGGCGCTCGACGACCTGAGCCAGGCACTGGCCCAGGACTGGGACCACTACAGGCAGGACGTGGACGCCGCAGGCCAGTTGCTGGAGCGCCTTGATGCGATCACCACCCCGGCGGGACTGGACGCCGAGGAGATGGAGGTCGCCTTCAGCCCGACCAGGCGCACCGTCACAGCCCAGATCACGGTGGAGCCGGACTTCACCCCCGATGACGTGCTTACCCAGGGAATGCGCGGGGAGCTCATGATCGAGGAGACCGGCCAGGGAGCACAGCTCCAGCTCGAGGGCGCTCCCACCACCAGCAGCCTGACTGACGAGCACGCCCGCCAGCTGCTCTCCCACGCCGTCGGGGACGCGAGACGGGACCCTGGAATCACCGCCTGGAGGCAGGTGCATCCCCGCACGGCAGCGTTCCGGGACCAGGGGCTAGTAGTCGAGGATCCCATCGTCAACAGGACTGGCTCTGCCAGCGTCCTGGTCCGCACACAGAGAGCAGCTCTGGAACCGATGAGCATCTACGGCGAGCAGGCCGCGGCCTTCTCACTTGACGGCGACGAGCTCGTGATCCGCGCCGGCGGGTCGACCGTGCAGCAGCTGCGCAGCGGAGAGCTGGAGCCAGCTGAGGAGGACTTGCCGTGGACACGGATGACCGATGCTCAGGCGGCCGCAGCGCTTCTCGGGATGCCCCAGGAGGAGTTCGACGCAGCCGCGAGCAGCGTCCGTGAGGGCCTGGTAGCAGCGCGTGACGCGGCCGCTCCGCGCCGGTCGGCCACCAGCATCTTCAACGACCTGCGCACGCACCTGATCCGGGTCGACTCTCTGCTGCCGGACGCTGCCCGCGATACCGCGTCCACCAGCTTCGACCTGGACCGGGGTGTGGCCTGGGTCAGGGCCCAGGCCATGGACGCCTCACACCGCCCCATCACGATCGGTGTCCCCGTCGACCCGGACAGTCCCCTGCTGGAGGTCGTTGACCGTCAGGTTGTGGAGCCCGGCACCGTGGGGCCGTGGGTGGATCCCACACCGTTGAGCGACGCCGAGCGCTACGAGGCCGCCACCCCGGTCGGCGAGGAGCAGGCCGGGTGGGACATCGACTCCGCTGTCCTGCGTGACGCCGACGAGCACACCGCCCGCACCTGGGCCACATGGCGTGCCGCCGGCGCCCAGGGCTGGGGTGTCGAGGAGGCCTCCGCTCTGGAGCGCTGGGCACAGGCCCAGGCGACCCTGGCCGGCGGCGACACCCGCGCCACCGTCGTGGAGACCAGCCCAGGGGACTCTCTCGAGGCCGATGCCACTGGGCGACTGCTCGAGATGCGCGGTAACGGTATGGACTGCCGCGTCATCACCACCAGCCCAGGGCAGGTCACGGTCACCACCCCCACAGGCACGTCCACGATGACGACCGCCGAGATGATGGACCAGGTCAGGGCCACCTGGCCCGACACCACCACGGACGCTCTCAGCGCGACGGCGCCGACTCCCACCACCGAGCGGGAACAGGACCTGTCCCAGGTCCAGGCGGAGGCGCCAGAGTTGACCGTGTACACGACACCGAACTGTCCCGGCTGCAAGATGACCCGCCGCCAGCTCGACAAGGCCGGAGTGGCCTACGAGGCCGTTGACCTGAGCAGCCGGCCGGACCTGGTGGAGCAGTTCAGGGCCGAGGGGCTACGCCAAGCGCCGATCATCGAGGTGGACGGGCAGCGCACGGCGGGCTTCAACCCGGACCGGATCAAGGCGATTGTGGCCGCGGCGACCCCGCAGCAGGCCCCTGGTACTCCAGGGCCGTCCGACGGCGGCGGAGGCGGGGGTAGGCCCACTCACACACCCCAGCAGCAGCGCCCCCGCGCGCGTGGAGAGGGGATGCACCTGTGAAGGCCAAAGGGGTCATTGGGGTGCTTCTGGTGGTGCCTGCCTTGACCATGTCGCTCATGTTCGCTTCCGGCGGCGGAGGCAAGGACGGTGAGGACGAGAAGAAAGTAGACGGGACGGTACCGGTCAATGTGCCGGCCGAGTACCAGGCCGACGTGTCCCGCGCGGGCAAGATCTGCCCCGAGATCAGCGCAGCCGTGATCGCCGTCCAGATCGGCAAGGAGTCGTCCTGGCAGCCCCAGGCCAAGAGCCAGGCCGGAGCTGTGGGGCTCGCACAGTTCCTGCCCGACACCTGGAAGACAGAGGGCAAGGACGGCGACGGAGACGGGAAGGCCGACCCAATGAACGGCCACGACGCGATCTACTCCCAGGGACACTTCATGTGCTCCCTGGCCGCCCAGATGAAGAAGCTCCGCGACGCAGGCAAGGTCAAGGGCGAGGTGCTCAACCTGGCCCTGGCCGCCTACAACGCCGGCCCGGGAGCGGTCGAGGAGTACGGGGGTATCCCGCCGTTTACGGACACTCAGAACTACGTCCAGCAGATCACCCAGAAAGTCGCCCAGGCCAAGACCGGAGGCAGCGGAGGTAGCAGCGGCGGCGATGGTTCGAGAGGCTCAAAGATCCTGGCCACAGCCCGATCCAAGCTCGGTAAGCCCTACGTGTGGGGAGCAGCCTCCGATGACGTCGGCTACGACTGCTCTGGCCTGGTGCAGGTTGCTTACGCCGCCGCCGGCATCGAGCTGGCCCACTCCTCAGCGACGCAGTGCACCGCAGGCTCACGCGTGAGTCAGGACCAGGCCCAGCCCGGCGACCTGGTCTGCTGGGACGGCCACGTCGCCCTGTACGCCGGCAACAACACGATTGTTGAGGCTGCCACCGAAGGAGTGCCCGTCCGAGAGACCACCGTCTACCAGATGGCCGGCGGCCCCTACTACGTCCACATCAACTAGCCCACGAGGAGGCACCCATGAGATCAGCAGCTCCAGTACTCGCGGCCCTGGCCACGGCCGCACTGGCGACCGGGGTGGCGGCCTGCTCCCAGCAGCAGGCGCCCAGTGAGGCCTCGACGCCTACCAGCAGTGCTTCGGCGTCGCCGGCGGCGAGCCCACTGCCGACCCCGGTGGTGCTCGGCGAGACCAACGACTCCGACCCCGACTCCGTGGCCGATGCGGTGGCCGTGGCCCTGTCGGTGCACGACGCCCGCACCGATGCCAGCTCTCAGGCAGTGTGGACCCGCGCTAGGCCGCTACTGACCGGTGACCTGGCCGCCACCGTTCAGGCCGGCGGGGGCGCTGAGGTGGCGCGCCCCGACGGCCGGTGGGCCATGATGCAGCAGCACCAGGCCCACGACGTCGTCGAGCACATCGACCGCCACACAGACGACCCAGTACCCGACACCGCCACCAAGGCGCAGCGCCAGCGGGCCGTCAGCACCAGGGCCTACGCTGACAACGGGTGGAACGGACAGATACGCACCACCCGCTACTGGCTGACCCTGACCAACACCGACGGTGCGTGGAGGGTCAGCGCCGTGCGCTCAACCATCGACTAGCAAGCCAGGTCTGTTCCCGAGGATGGATGAGGGGGTCACCCAGGCAGTGCCTGGGTGACCCCCTCATCGCGCGGCGCCGCTGCTTTAGGCGAGGGCGTCGGTCAGGGCGGCGCCGGCGGCGAGCCAGGCACGCCTGGTAGCCGCTCCCAGCGAGTCCAGCAGCAGCGGGCTGTTGGACATCGCCGGGTCGTAGGGGATACCGACAGCGGCCCGCGCCATGCCATTGAAGACCTCGACGTAGTGGGCCGGCGACGGCTCAGAGGCCGAGGCCTGGGAGACGATGACGGTGGCCTGCTCAGCCAGCCGCTCACCGTGCCGGCCGCTGCGAGCCAGACCGTCAAGCAGGAGCCTGGCCGACTCAGCGTGCTCCGGACGGGTGATGGTCGGCACCACGATCGCGTCGGTGCGCTCGATCATGGACGACCACGCAGGCAAAGACTCATCGTTGCCCGTGTCGATCATGATGACCCTGTAGTAGCGCGCCAGGACCGCGTGCACGGCCCGGAAGCTGACCTCATCGGCCGGCTGCTCGCTGGCCAGCTGCGTGGGGTCAGAGCGCAGCACGTCGAAACGGTCCACGCTCTGGTGGTGAGTGAAAGCCTCCAGGTCCGAGGCTCTGGCCTCGGTCCCCAGCAGGTAGCTGGCGCGGGGGAGCAGGTCAGCCACGGTCGCCTCATGGCCACCGCTCTCTGTCCTCCAGCCCAGCGTGCCGCGAGTGGAGTTGTTGTCCCAGGCGATGACGTTGCCGCCCCCGTAACGAGCCAGCAGCGCGGCCAGCAGGATCGTTGACGGGGTCTTGCTGCTCCCACCCTTGCCGTTGACCACGGCGATTGTCCTGGGGCCGACCCAGTGTCGAGAGATCTTGGTGATGTTGTCACGCTCCATCAGCTCGGCCTTCGACGGCGCCAGCTTCAAGCCCATTGCGTTGAGCATTCCCCGCACCCCGTGGTGAGCGGGGCCCTGGGTCGTGATCTCCTCCAGCAGAGACTGCCGGCGCAGCTCGGCCTGGACCTCCCTGCGCCGGGGCTGGTGCACCGGCGCAGGCACGGCGGGCTCACGCTCACCGACACCAGATGCAGCGCCGGCGGGTGGAAGTGCTGGTGCTGGCTGCGCGACCACCGGCGCCGGAGCCGCGGGCGCCGTGACGGCCAGCGGTAGGGCGGCAGGTGGCGTGGTGGTGGGTGCCGGCGCGGGGGAGGGCGCCGTGGTGGGTGTCTCCGTGTGCTCGGCGGGCTGAGTGGCCGGTTGCGGAGGCGTTGGGGGAGCCGGCTGCGCCGGTGCGGGATCGTCGCGTGCGGGCAGGTGGGTGGAGCCGTCAGGGTTGATGAGGAAGTCGAACACCCCCGACGGCTCGACGCTGCGCACGGCGACGGGGCCGCCGACGTCGCCGGCGAAGCGGCGCAGCAGCTCAAGGGCCTCCATGCGTGCGTCCTCGACGTTGCTGGCGCGCAGGGCGTGGAAGGTGCCGTCTATCGATACCGAGCCTCCCCGCTCGCTGAGCTCAACGCTCGCGTGTGCAGAGCTGGATGAAGCGGCAGGTGTCTGTTGTGTGGTCTGTTCTGTGACTGTCATCTTCTCGTCCCTTTTCCTTCCTGCTTAGCTGTGGTCCGACTCAGCGCTTGGGCCGGTTGCTGCTGGTGCCTGGCGCGCAGGGGTCGCGGTGGAGGCGCGCCTGGGGCGGGGGAGCTTGGCCGGGTCGATGAATCCCACGCGCAGCAGGTCGGTCCTGGCGAAGCCGGTGGCCAGTGCCTGCTTCCACGCCGTCCTGTAGGTCTCGACGTCTCCGAGCAGTGCGGTCAGTGCGGCGCCGAGCTCACGCGCGCGCTTGTCACGGTCGCTCTCAGCAGCCAGCAGCTCGTCGACCGGGTTCGTATCGGTGGGTGTCACGGTTGCCTCTCCTACGTTCATGGTGCGACCGCCCTGCTGGCGGCCGCTCACCCACTACGTAGAACGTGGGCGCACACCGGCGGTGCCCACCGTGTCGACCGTGCGAGGACACCCGAGCCCGTGCAGCTGGCGGGCCCTTTTAGATCGCGGCGTTGCGCAGTGCTTCGAGAAGGAAGACCTCGAGCTGTGGTCGCGGCGTGCGCAGGATCAGGAGCATGTTGTTGACGGCGTCCTGGACACGGATGTCGGTGAGTGCCTCGCGGATGGGGAAGGCCCCGAACAACGCGTCGCAGTAGAAGCAGGCACTGGCCACCGGCTTCGCCAGACCCGAACCCGGCCACCCACCCGGGCGCACCCAGCGTCGTTGGTGAGCGGGTCCCGGGGCCGGGAAGCGTCGGGAATCAATGGGCACGGCGGACGGCGCCCGTAGCCGGCCCCTTCCGTACGCCGCCTAACACCCATTGATCATTGACCCCGTGCTCACCCCGGCGGGCCGGCAAAGTCAGAGACGTTTAGCATTCGCCGAAACGTCACCACGGGCCCGGTACCGCGTACGCGGAGCAAGATAGTACTTAGCACATGTGCTAAGTAGGTTTGCGCTCGACTTGTCGCGTCTCGCTTGGCACACTTGTCGTGTGGTCCCTTCGGGTCGCTGCGCTGGGCATGAAGTGAGGTGGTTGCGGTGACGAGCACCGTCGATGACGCGGGCGTCGTAGCGCGCGGGCCGCGTTTGGACCGTCGTCGCAGCGCGCGCACGCAAGGCGTTCGGCGTAGGCGTCTGACGGTGTACCTCACGGACGAGGAGCGTGCTCTGCTGGAGACGCGCTCCGAGGTGTCGGGGGAGTCGATGGCGAAGATCCTGGTGGACTGCGCGCTGCACCCGGCCAGCGCGGGTGACGGCGTGGACGCAGGTGACGCGCACGAACTGGTGGCCCAGCTGCGTGACTACCGGCGTCAGCTCGTCGGCGTGACCACCAACTTGAATCAGATCGCCTACCACGCTAACACCACCAGTGAGGTGCCTGCGGACTTCGCGGCGGTGGTAGCTGAGATTCACCAGCTGCACGACGACATCAACGCGATCCTGGTCGGGGTGCGCCGGTCATGATCAACGCAATCAGCGACGGCGGCAACACGGCCGGGCTGCTTCAGTACCTTGTCGGCCCGGGGCGGGCCAACGAGCACACCAGCCCGCACCTGGTGGCCGGCTCGGACGTCATCATGCGCCGCTGGGGCGCGTGGGACAGGCTCAGCGCCGCCCAGGGATTCGAGATCGCCAAGTACGTCGACCAGTTCATGAACGAGACCGGCACCCGCTCCACGGGCAGCCGGCGCGTGGTCAACATGGACAAGATCGACGAGAAGACCGGTGAGCCTGGTGTGCGTGAGGTCATCAAGGGGCCAGTCGCTGACCACGTGTGGCACTGCTCCCTGTCCCTGAGCCCCGAGGAGGCTGCCCAGGGCGATGAGAGGTGGCAGCAAATCGCACGCGACTTCGCCGACCAGATGGGCTTCACCGGAGCCGACGGCAAGGCCCCGTGCCGGTGGGTCGCCATCCACCACGGGTCCGCCAAGAACGGCGGCGACCACATCCACATCGCCGTCAACATCATTCGGGAGGACGGCACCAAGTGGAGCAAGTGGCAGGACATGGTCAAGGCCAGCGCCGCATGCAACAAGCTCGAGCACAAGTACGGGCTGGAGGTCATCGAGTCCCGTGAGCACGCCCGTAGCGCACGCGCCGACACCGCCGCCGACCTGCAAGCCTCCGCCCGGCGCGGCCAGGACCGCACCGACCGAGAGATCCTGCTGCCCCACGTTCGAGCCGCAGCAACCTCAGCAACCAGTGAGCGCGACTTCGTGCTGCGCCTACGTGAGCTCGGCGTGCGGGCGCGGCCGCGATTCGCGCGCGGACGCACCGACGTCGTCGTGGGCTACAGCGTCGCACTGCACAAGCCCAAAGGCCACAAAGCGCAGTGGTATGCCGGCGGCAAGATCGCACGCGACCTGACACTGAACAGACTGCGCACACGATGGCCCGACACACCAGCCGCAGCCCAGCACGCCGTCGATACCTGGCGCAACGCCTGGAAGGGAACACTCCCCGCCCGTGAGACGGTGGCCAGCTCCACGCAGCTTCAAGCACGTGCGGTGGCCCTCGAGGTCTACCGCACACGCCTTGCCGGCCTCGACCCCACCGACGCCACAGCACTGGCCGACGCCACCACCGACGTCGCCGGCCTGCTGGCCGCCGTCGCTCACGGCTACGAGCCCGGCACGCCCGAGCGCGCCATGATGGAGCGAGCCTCCCAAGCCGTGGGCCGCCACGCACAGACCAAGACCCGCAGTGCTGAGTCCAACCCCACCAGCGACGCCATCGTGCTGGCCGCCGGCCTGATCTCGACGGCGCACATGCGCCCCGGTTTCTCCAGCGGCGTCCTGGTCGCGCTGTCCGCGCTGCGCCTGGCCGACGCCCTGGCCGACCTCTACCACCAGGCCAACCAGACCCGCACGGCGCAGCACCTCCTGGACAACACCGTGCAGGTATTCAGACGTCTGCACGCCGGCGTGCCAGACCTGGAGGCCTTCGCCTACCGGCGCGCCGTCGCCCAGGCCACGAGCGGCCAGATCGAGACCCCCACAGCAGCTACTGCGCCGGCTCGTAGCGCAGCACCAGCCGCACCCCAGCAGAGGAGCAGCCAGACGGGCGCCCAGGACGATGGCGGTATGAGCGATGAGCAGCGCACCCGCATCCAGCGCATGGCTGCACTGGCCCAGCCAGCCGGCTCGCCGGCCAGTCGACCGCCGGCGCCGGCCACACCGAGGACGCCTACGAAGCAGGCCCCGAGCCGCAAGCCGGCCCAGGTTCTGTGAGCCCACGCGCTACGTGAAGACCATGAGCAGTAACCAGGAGAACCCGCCGCTCCAGCACGCGACCTTGGACAAGTTCGTGGAGAACGTCATCGCGGTGGTCTGGGAGCGTCCCACCGACGGTTCCCAGACCCTGACGTGGTGCCCGAGGTGGTGGTGCCACGACGAGGCCGTCTTCCGGCTCACAGCGCTGTGGACGGCGTGGGAGCACATGCGCGTTCACGACGGCCCCACAGCCATGGCCGCCTGGCTGACCCGCTACGCCGACCCGATCATGGCGGTCGTCCTGGACGCGGAGGCCGGCCCCTTCCGGGGCTGCAAGTCCGACCGCGGACACAAACACCTGCGCCCCCACAAGAACGCCGCCCTGCCCTGCGAGCCGGCCCCCGCCGGCCTGTTCACCGGCATGATCGACGACGCGGACGACGAGGGCCTGGCCCAGCTCCAGCACGCGACCTTGGACAAGTTCGTCGAGGACTTCATCGCGGTGGTCTGGGAGCGTCCCACCGACGGTTCCCAGACCCTGACGTGGTGCCCGAGGTGGTGGTGCCACGACGAGGCCGTCTTCCGGCTCACAGCGCTGTGGACGGCGTGGGAGCACATGCGCGTTCACGACGGCCCCACAGCCATGGCCGCCTGGCTGACCCGCTACGCCGACCCGATCATGGCGGTCGTCCTGGACGCGGAGGCCGGCCCCTTCCGGGGCTGCAAGTCCGACCGCGGACACAAACACCTGCGCCCCCACAAGAACGCCGCCCTGCCCTGCGAGCCGGCCCCCGCCGGCCTGTTCGACGAGCGCACCTGACCACGTTTCGCTCGGTCGCGCCAAGGCAAGCGATGGGGCCCACCACGATCATCGTGGTGGGCCCCATCTCTGGCTATCGGGGTACCTCCTAGAGGCGCTGCTGGCGTCTCCTCGGCCCGTTATGGCGCACGCCACGAGCCCGGCCGCGACGACGTGGGCTGGACGGCGCCCGCGTGGCCCGGGAGGCTGGCTCGTGCAGGCCCTGCTGGCCCGTGACCGCCGCGCGTACCGCCTCCGGTGGGGCGCCGGCCTCGAGCTGCTGCTGCGCCCACTCCTCTCGAGCGGCCTGCGAGTCCCAGACCGTCTCACTTGCACGAGCCCAGGAGACATCAGCCTGCTCCCTGCTCGTCGTCGTGGTAGGTGCCCCTCCGGAGGCATACAGAGCCTCACGCGCCTGGCCTGCCTCCAGGGTGGTGCGCGCGTGAGCCACTGATGCTCGTCCACGCGCCTCAGCGGCCGCGCCGGCGTAGGCGATGCGATACGCGGCCACACGTCCCCTGGACGCCGCGTTCTCCCCACCAGCTACTCCGAAGCTGGTGACCAGGGCGCGCCGCTGGTGCAGCTGGAGACTGTCGAGGTAGACCTCCGGCGTCAAACCGGCCTGCTCGGCCTCCCCGGCGGCCGCGCGCCTGGCCAGCTCGGTGTACGTGCCGCTGCGGGCAGGTGAGCTGGCCAGATGCACCGACCCGGGCACCGTCTGCGCCACCCGGCTTCCCTGGTAGACGAAGTGCGCAAGCCACTGCTGCGGATCGGGATAGGCGCCGTCGTGCTCGACCTGCCAGGACCGTTTGAGCGCCGTCGCACTGTCGGCACCGATCACTGATCCGATATCGACCTGGCTGCGGTCAGCGCCCGTGGCGTCCGCCAGTGCTGTCTGGTAGCCCTCGGCCGCCTGCGACTCGAGATCGGGCCTGACCTGACCGTCCAGGGACGACAGGGCCGGCGGAGCGTCGAGGTCGTAGCCCTCGGCCGCCAGGGAGGAGTACAGCCTGTGGGCCCACTGCCTGCTGGAGGAGTCCTCATCAAGGCCCGCCACCCAAGGCGCGTCATGGGTGCTGTAGTGCTCCTTGACCCAGGCCACAGCCGTGGCCTGCTCGGCCTCCATAGCGTCGACCCGGGAGGCTGAGCGTGCCGGAGGATCCTGGGACGCGGCATCACTGCCCCGGTCCTGACGGTCGTGCTCCTGGGCGGACTCATCAAGACGCCGTCCCCAGTCCTCCCGCTCCTCACCGGCGATCGCAGGCGCAGCCGCCGCTAGGACCTTGGGGCCCACGTCCTGGCTCGTCAGCAGCTGGCTGGGCTGGGCAAGGTCGATGCTCCACCGCAGCTGGGCCTGCCGCTCGCACTCGGCCACCGCCCTGGCAGCCTCAGGGTCGAGGAAAGAGAACCTTCCGGCCACCGAGTAGACATGGGCCGCCTGCTCGGCCGTGGCAGTTTCCCACCACCCCTTATCGAGGGCCGACCGGTAGACGGGCGCGGCCAGGCGCCGCTCACCCTCCATGACCTGGCGCAGGCGCCGCTCGTCCTCGACGCTCTGCCTCTCGGCCCTGGCCAGGTCGCGCTGACGGCGCCTGGCCATGAACTCGGCAACCTGCATACCGGCACGCCAGCCCTTGATGATCTCCTGACTGGCCTCAGCCAGGACGTCGTCACTCATCGTGCACCTTCCTTACTTGCTGAATCACCTGATACGGTGGTCTGTTCCCAGTACGGAATGAGTCTGGTCAGCAGAGCAGTCGCTCCGGAGGCCAGCACCCATGCCCTACCCCGCGGCAGGGCGGCGAGCTGATCGACCGGGGCGATCTTCCGCTCCTGGGCCTGAAGCGACCTCGTCGACGACGAGCCACCCTGCGAGCTGGTCGTCTGGACCTGATCGACCCAGTGAGATCCGATCAGGTCCGAGAGCATCGACAGGAACTCCGGCTCAGCGACGCCTCCGCCGTAGACCTTGTTGTTGGCCGCCGACCACAGCGTCTGCATACCCTCACGACCCCACGCCGCGACCCCCTGGGACCAGCCCTGGATCTCCGTATCCATAAGAAGCCCTCGTGAACCGAAGTGGCTGTAGAGACTCGGCAACTGGCTCCACCGGCACACGTTTGCCGCCTCGTCCAGCTCTACCAGGATCGGCACGCTCAGCCGGCCGCCGGGCTGACGCTTGGCGTGCTCCATGGCGGTCTCTGTGAACGCCATTGTCAGTGCCGTCACCACGGGGGCCGCCGACGCTGGGCCTTCCTGGCTGAGCAGGTAGAGCGTGTCAGTTGAACGCAGCAACTCTTCCAGACGTAGCTCGGGGATCCAGTGGTTTGGCGTGACCCATGACATGGTCCGCTCGTCAGCGGTGAACCCCATGATCTGCTGTGCCCCGGCGAAGATGCCCGAACGGGTCACCTCCACCATGTTGAGCGTTGCCTGGAGCTCATCGGCCTTCTCATACTCCCCGGCCTGACGCAGAAGCAGCACCGGCTCGTCGTCACTGGGGTCGTTGACCCACCGCTTCACCTCAGCCAGAGACCGCCCCGACCTGGCGGCGGCCAGCAGAAGACGCGCCACCAGGTCACGAGCACCGGTGTCGAAGAACGGATTGGACTGGCCGCTGGCCGGCCGGCTGGCGTCCATCAGCGCCTGCGCCATCGCAGTGGCACGCGCCGAGCCTGTGATGTAGGTCAGCGGGTTCCACCAGAAGGACTGGGGCTCACCCACGATCTCCTGCGGGTCGAACACCCACACCTTCCCGCGCTCCTGACGGGCCTGACGTGTCAGCTCCACGATGTCGGGCTTGTTGGACGTCGCCACCACCAGGCCCGGTGCCGCCAGAATCCTCGGCACCACCCAGCAGGTCGTCTTCCCCGTCCTAGGGCCAGCTATAACGACACTCACCGCCTCGAAGTCGGAGAACAGGAGCCGGTTGTCACTGACCGCCCTGCCTATCGGCAGCCCGAAGCTGTCGGTCGCCGCCCCCAGGCGCCGGGCTGTGGCCTCCACCTGCCCACGGCTGAGCGGCTCCGTGTCACGCTTGTAGCCCACCAGGGCCGCCGCCTCGTCCCCACGCCGGCGTCGAGCACGCCCACGACGACGCACCAGATGGACCACCAGCACCACCACCGGCAGGAGTGCCGCCACGAGACCGACGCACACCCACATGCCGGCACTCGCCTTCAAGGAGCCCTTCAGCAGCGCCAGAACCAGGTCGAAAGGGTTCCACGACGGTGAAGGCTGACCGGTCCACCAGGCCCACAGGTGCACGCCCCCATCCAGGCACACCGAGAAGACCCCGAAGGCGATCAGCCCCACCCACAACAGGATCGTGGACGGCTCCCACGTCCTGATCTCATCACGCAGCCGCACTGCCCTCACCGCCCTCTGAGGCGTCCATCGCCCACCGTTTGTTGGTGTTGTTGATATCCACCTCGGAGTCAGCCAGGTGCAGGTGAAACGGGAACCCCGGAGCGTCCGAGGTCTTCAACATGAAGTTCCCCATTCCGGCCGGCGGAACATGCTCCCCCGACGTCGGGTCCAGGCTCCCCGGAGCGTTCCACGAACGCAGCAGAGCCTGCTCCTCCAGACTCAGGTTGAACACGCTCGTGATCATCTCCATCTCCCGCGGCGGGACACCGGCGGTGAACAGCATCTTGGACCGCTCCACGAAACCCCTCGCCTTGACCCGGTCCTCCTCATTGGGAAGCGTGTCCATGTCAGTGATGGAGTGGGTGCACAGCATCTGCCCCACACCCACCGACCTGTTGGTGCGCGTCAGCGCGTCGATCCGGTCCACCAGGCCCGGAGATGCGCGCATGATGCGCCACATCTCATCCATGATGACGTTGTAGTGACGCCGAGGCGCCACACCCGCGTCAGCCAGGACCTGAGCGATCTCCACCGTCGCGAAGCCGTATGACCAGGTCGCCAACAGGGTCGCGGCCTGCACGTCACTGGACTCGTCCCGCGTCGCCGACACATCGAACACGACACTTCTGTCCATCATCATCGGCGTCGTCGTGGCAGCGGCGAAGATTCCACCCAGGCGCCCCGACAGCAGCGCCATCAGGGAGGCCTCCAGGTTCTCCGTGACGTCCAGGTAGCGCTCCATCGACCCCCGGTCCAGGGCGGCGGCGCGAAGCTCCGCAGGCGCCTCACGCACGACCTCGAGCAGGTCGGCCAGCACCGGCACTCCACCACGCTCCTCCAGGATCCGCACTGCGGCGTCCAGGATCACCTCCTCCCTGTCCGTGGGGGCCTGACGACGCACGATATGAATCAGGGAGATGACCAGGGTCTTCTTGCGCTCGTGGGCCGCCTGAAGCAGGGCCGCCCGCTCCTGCGGATGATCGGCCAGCAGCTGAGCCGCCTCGGCCACGTTGCCGGCATCCAACGGATTGATCCCCGCCAGCCCGTGACCGATCCGCACCACCTGTCCACCAAGAGCCTCCACGGCGTCGACATAGTCCGGCTTGATGTCGCCAAGAATCATGGAGTGGATGCCGCGATTGGCCAGCCCCAGCATGATCCGCCTAATTAAGGTCGACTTCCCCAGGCCGTTGAGTCCCATCACCATGGCCGACGGCGCAGAGATGATCCGCCGCTCGAACCACGCCATGTGGTCGGCGCACAAGGTGCCCGGACCGTTGAGGTTCTCACCCAGGATCACCCCCTCCAGAGGGGTGGCCCCACCGACCACGAACGGATACAGACCGCACCCCTGCACCGACGTCGTGCGAAACATCCGCACCCTCGGCATCATCGCGGCCCGGCCGCACCCCGGCCCCGCCGGCCCCAGGGCGCCGGCGGCCGGAGAGGCGCTGCCCCCGGTCAACAGCCCCACCATCTGAGTGGCGACCGTGACCGCCGCCTTACCCGCGTTAGCCAACGCCTTCAACGCATCCATCAGCGTCCCCTCTTCCTCATGTCCTGGTCCCCAGGCTGGAGCCCCAGAGGCAGCCCCACAGCGAAACCGGAGTCCTGAGCGCCCCACGCCTCACGGATCAGCAGCCGGCTCGAAGAGGCCAGAGACTCCACCGGCGCGGCCGCCTCCTCCACGTCACCCGACGTCGTCGTGCAGGTAATCACCGCACCGAAGTCAAGCAGACCGCCTCCAGCGGCCTCCTCATCAGCCATCTGACGAGCCACCTGGGCCTCTCGCACCGCACGCGCGCTCGGGTTGGCACCAGTCAGGCGCGCGTTGGCCTGGTTGACATCATCGTCGATGATCGACGGGGCCACGGCGGCGTCAATCGGACGGTACAGCCACGTCACCCGCTTGCGCTCCACGTTCGGGTGCAGGCCCAGGATGGGCTCCAGCACCCGGAACTGCACCGTCCCCGACGGCGGCGAGGACATCGTCCACACCCGAGACACGCCCGAGTCATGCTCATACCGGTCACTCTGCGCGGCATGCCCAGCAGGACCGCACTGGCCCCACTCAAGAGCCACCGTCTCCCCCCGAGAGGCCGCAGTATCAAACAGGGCGGCACTAGCCGGGTCATGAGCGATACGCACCATCTGGCACAGCTCCCTGGCCGTCATCAGGTGCACCGGCCCGGTACCCGCGTGCTGAAGCGTCTGCGTCAGCCCCGGAAGCCGCGTCGCGATCTCCTGCTCAGCCAGGTCCTGCTTACCAGCCCCCATGAAGGTGAGTGTCGCCCACACCTTGATATCGACCGCGCCCTGTGCAGAGGAGTCCACCACCTCACTAATCACCCGCTGGGCCACCTCCGGCGCCCCGGGAGCCGACTGGCGTGCCATCGCCCGCCGCAGACGCTCCCCGGAGTCAGGGCACGTCTCTACACTCACCGACGCAGCCACAACACCGGCCTCACCCGACAGGTTGCCCAACCAGTGACCGAACAGGGCCACCAGGTCATTGGCCTGGTCCAGATCCACCAGCCCCGTTCCCGGCGGGGACAGGGCCATCACCACCGCCAGAGACTTGTCCCCATGGTGGACCAGGGCGAACGGGCGCCCCACAGAGTCCGTGTGCTCACTCAGCGTCGAGCGCCACAGCACCCCCGGCAGCCGGAAACCACCAGTGGTGTACCGCGGCGCCAACGGACCCGAGACGTACCGGGTGGCACCGCTACGGGCCGCGCGACGAAACCGCATCCTCTCAGCGCCCTTGTCCAGCAACGACATCCCGTGCTTGTCCTTCGTCGTCACCAGATACAGCACGCCGGCCTCGACCACCAGCACCCCACCGGCCCACAGCACATTGGTAAACATCATCGTCGCGATCACGACAATGAGCCCACCCAGTGCCGCCATCGTCTCGCGCATGGTCAACGCGCCGATACCCGCAGACCGAGGCTCACGCCACCCACCGTAGGTACGTACCTCCGTCTTCGCCTGCGCCTGAACAGCAGCACTCATCTCCTATGCACCTCTCTCGCTCCCGTTGACTGACTACCGCCACCGCTACTCGGTGAACCACCACTAGGACGTCCTGCGCCTGAGTAGCTCCGGCCGCCTTGAGCGCCGGACGGCCCTGCGGCGCTGGGTGCCGCCACCGGGGCCGCCCCCGAGTTGCCAGTGGACTGATCGGCCACGCTCCTGGCCGCACCCACACCAGCACCCACGACCTTCGCTCCTGCGGCGATCCCAGCCCCCACAGGTCCACCAGCAGCGGCACCCACACCCGCTGCGCCCCCACCAGCCGCACCGGCACCCGCAGCACCACTGGCACCACCGCCAGCTGCACCAGCTGTACCAGCACCGCCACCAGTGGCGCCGCCGGTGGGCGCCGCGCCAGTAGGAGCCTGCGTCGACTGAGGCTGACTCGGAGGCCTGGAGGACGACCCACCTCCACCGCCACCACCAGAACGACCCCGGAACATGGCACGGCTCGCGACTTTCACTGCACCCGTGGCCATCATCCCGCCGACCATGCCGACGGCGCCGCTACCACCACTACCGATGTTCGCCGTCACCGGCACCAGGAACATCACCAGCGCCGGAAGGGCCACAATCGCCAGGATCAGGAAGATGATCCCCATCAGGAACTTCCCGATGTCGTCGGTAAAGCTGTAGCTGTCCCCAGACAGCAGCTTCAGCGAGGCCGCGTAGACCGTCGAGGCCGTGGGCTTGAACGCAACAAAGGCCATCGTCCAGGCAACGTACTTGTTGAACCACTGCTTCCCCCACGACGTCGTCGACGCAGCCGCGGCCAGCGGCGAGAAACCAGTCAGAAGAGTCAGCAGCCCCGAGCGGACGAACATCAAGAAAACCTGCACGATGTTCGACAGCAGCGCGATCAGGCCCCCGACGATGAGCATGATCATGCCCAGCTGACCAGTCTGAAACAGACTCATGTCCAGGATCTTCGTCAGGAACTTCCCGTCATCCTTAGAGCCGGCCTGCTCAATGATCCATGGCGAGTACAGGTCCCCGATCTCAAGCATCAACTGCGTGATCGTCGGGAAGGCCGCACCCACCACAATCAGGCGCAGCAGACCCCCCTGCGCTTCCTGCAACGGCTCCATCCGCTGTCTCCAGGCCATCTGCATAGCTGCAAACACCAAGGACACGATGGCTATCACGATCGTCAGCCATCGCTGATGCTCCTGAATGAACGACGCCACCGACTCATCGCCACCGACATCAGCCTTGACATTGACCCAGATCGTCCCCAAGGACACGAGGGTCTTATTGACTCCAGTCGTAACGTGCTCAGCCCATTTCGAGACAATATCGTCCCCGGCCTTAGCGACCACCTCGCCGGTCTTGCACGTCAGCTCCCAGAAATGGCAGTCACTCATATCAGACGTCCCACTCCGTGAAACCGCCCTGGGCCACAGAGTCCACCGGCTCCTGACCCCAGGAGTTGGACGCAGGCGCCACGACCTTCCAGTCCCCCTTCTCCCAACGCAGGAGAACCGGCCAGGAAACCAGGCCCTCATCCGAGGAACGCCCCGTCCTGACCGCCAGAGTCACGACAACCTCGTCAGGGCCACGCACGTCGACCTTGAACCCATTGATCTTCAAAGGGCTGGAGGTCGACCCGTCCCATCCGTCATCAACCTGACGAGCCAGACGATCCCTGTCCGGCCCCTCAGCCATCAACGCCGTGATCACCTCAGGCAGACGCTGCTCGCTCGAGAACCACTTCATCCAGTTCGCCGACGCCAGGACCGCGCCCGTAGGAGAGTGGGCGAAGCACCGGCTAATACCGCTCCTCATATCCGGCCCCACGCCATCAACGACAGGAATGTCGAGCCCCGGCGCAATCGTGTAGATACGCCCAGCAGGCGCCTGAACAGGAACCTGCTGGTCCCCCGCGGCCAGACCGCACGCCGACGCCGCAGAATCCGAACCGGCAGACGCCGCAACACTCCCCGCAGCACTCGCCGCCGGGGGCTTAGCCGATGGGGCCGGTGAGCTGCCACCGGCGCGGCCGCCGCTGACAACGCGGCCACCCACCACCCAGGCGCCAAGCGCAAGCACGACGACCAGGAACACTGCCGCGGCGATGAACCACGGCGACGAGAACGGACTACCACCGCTAGTGCTCTTCTGGCTGGCACCGTCCGGGCTGCCAGCCGTCCTGTTCCCCCCGCTCATGACTGCAACGCCTGAATCAGAGAACCGGCAGCGCCGCACACGACCGCAGCGGCCATGACAGCGGCAAGCGACTTGGCGTGATCCTCGCTCTCACCGCGCCTGTTGTTGATCGCAAGCTTCGCGGCCACGAAAATGAGCCCGAAGATGCACACGGCAAAGCAGCCCCACTTGGTCCACCCGATGACCGTGTTGGTCTTCACCGCCACACCCGGAGGCGCCACCGGTCCTGAGTCCATGGGCGCCAGGCCCGCCTGCAACAGGGTCGTGTGCACATTCGCCACAGCACCGAGAACGACATCATTCATGAGCTCTTCCTCTCATCGTTGTTGATCTTGTTGATGGTCTTGATGATCCGGCGCACGCGCATACCCCTGTGCGCCTCGCTCGGCTGGCTCAGCCTCCACGCCGCCTGCCACGGCACGCGCAGCACCACGGGAAACGCCCCGCTCACGTCACGCACCAGCCGCGCAAGAGGCTTAGGGCGCCGCCGACCTGGAGCGTCCGCCCCCAGGACAAGCCCCAGGAGCTCCACCCCCGGAACCGTGCCCTCCAGCCACTCCACGGCCACCGCACGCGCAGCCTCCAACCCGGCGGCGTGAGTCCGCGCCGCCACCAGCACCCGCACCTGCTCACCAGGCACTGCCGGCACCGGCCAGGACATCCCCGCGTCCCCAGCGTCCAGCAGGCCCGCCCACGTCGAGGTCCCAGCCCCACCATGAGCCCCAACGACCCACAGCGCCGACCCCCGAACCTGCACACGCCCCAGACGCCGCGACGCCGACACCTCAGCCCCGCTGGCCCACCTGCGGTAGTCCACGCCCAGCACCTCCACGCCGTCACTGACCGGCTCAGGAGGTGCAGGCTCCTGCACCCACGGATTGCTTTTCATGCCCATCACGTAGAACGTGGGCGCACGACACCCGCCTACAACAAGGGAAGACACCACCACCCTCCGGTACCGTGGTGCCCACCACACACAAAAACACGCTAAAAACAGGGGGAAACAAGCCATGGCCGTCAGAGCTGAGGTCCACCACCGCTGGGCAGTCACCCGCGGAAACAACCCAGACGACCGGCCCTACTACTGCCCCCTCCACGAGGCCCGCTACGGCGCCGCCGTCAACCTCTACAAGCGCCTCCTCCAACCCATCCCCGACGACGCCACAGACCACTGGGCCCGACTCGCCGACCAGGCCGTCGTCATCCCCGAGCAGGACGCGACCTACTGGTACAGCTACACAGCCATCGTCGAGTCAACCTGGACCCTCGTCACCCCCGACGACGACCAGAACAGCGTCCTCGGCGACGCACGCACCGAGCTCGCCAACCGCCCCAGCCCCCGCATCATCGGCGACCACCCAGCCACCCAACCCACCGAGCCCCTGCCCCCCGACACCAAGGTCAATGCCCGCAGCCTCTGGATCGTCACCCAGCACGGCCAAGACCCCACAGCCGGCAACGACATCTGGTACTGCCCCGTCTTCGGACCCGACATCAACACCTACACCCAGGCCCGAAACCTCTACCTGTCCATGGCCGAACAGCTCAACGACATGCCAGGACCACCCGAACCCACAACCGACCTCACCTTCTGGCACAGCCTCCAAGCCACCGCCAACAGCCCCTGGTACACCGACACCCAGCACGCCGACCCCCACGCCATCATCACCACTCTCTACAACGCACTCACCACCCCCAAATAACGTTGACCCCGCAAGCAATAGGGCAGGGTGCCAGCTTGGCACCCTGCCCTAAAATGTGTCCGAGGTCACTGTTTAAATGTCTTGGTACGCCTTCACGACCTTGGCTGCCATAGTGCCCACCTCCTCCGGCTCCATCTCCATCACGGACGCCCGCGTACCACGCCGACTACCCACCAGAAGCGTCATCCACGCCCGAGCGCACGGAGCCGACACCCCCAGGTCCTCCAGACGAGCGTCCTCAGCCGCCGCCGTATGACGCCGCGACGATCCCTTCAGCACCGCAAGCTCGGCGACCCTCCTCGTACCGGCCCACGCCGTCGTCTCATCCATCCCAGCCGACACCAGAGCATCCACCGGATCACGCAGCACCCGCTCGAAGTCATCCAGCGCCACCGCGTCCACTGTCATCTCACCAGGAAGACTCACCCCCTCAGGCATCAGCGACGGGTCAACCTCCTCCACCTTCACCCCCTCGGGCAGGACGTCGTCACGACCTGACCGGGTAGCCCTCTTGGTGATCGCCGTCCACATCGCCCACGGGCAGTCCGCCGTCACGATCCTCCCGGTGCACTCACGAATCACCTGCCATGCCCACGACGTCGTATCCATCTTCGACTCATCCGGGCGCAGACGCGCGAACTCGATCCCCTCATGGATGATCCCCGCCAGCTGGTGATCCACAGCCCGATCCAGGCTCCGGTACACCACGCCCATCTCCTCACCTCGCCAGGACTCGTCAATCGCGCCGAGGATCGCCTCACGCAGCCCCTCATTGTCGCTGGTCTCCACCCAGCGCCCCTCAAGGTCCACCTCCGGCAGCGGGAACCGGTACACCCGAATCTCCTCCACCTCCTCCGAGGCACCCACCGCCTGAGGCAGCAGACGAATCAGATTCGCGCCCTGATGACCATCAACCCGACGACGCCGACGCACCAGCACACCACGAGCCTCCAGACGAGCCAGAACCCGCTTCACCGTCCGCACACCCAGATGCGTCCGATCCACCAGATGAGCCACGCTCACCACCGACTCACCCCGCCAGTCCGCCAGGTGCGCCAGCTCCATCACCACAGCCGTGTCCGCAGGAGCCATCCCCTCCAGATCACGAGCCCACAACAACCACGACCTCCGCCGCTGAGAATCACTCACGACTTCACCCCCACGGTCCCGTCATCACGACGCTCAACCAGCTCAGCAGCCGCCCTCGAGCACTCCAGCAACGACGCCCCCGGCATCTGCTCACGCACCTGCGCCAAAGCCCTCTCAAACGCCGGATCAGCCGCCGGCCTGTCCGAGCCCGCGATCTCCTCCGAACGGCGTCGAGCCGCCTCCTGGCGCCGGCTCTCAGCCCCCGCCTTCACCCTGTCCGGCGCCAGCACCGGATCCACGTTCGCCTCGAGCCGGGAAGCCACCAGCCCCGACAAGCGCGACACCCTCGCAGGCAACGCCTGATCCATCACCCGCCGGATCTGATGCGGCCTCCAACCAGCATCAAGACGCTCACGAAGCAGCCCCGCGATCCGCAGCGCACCCTGACGATCCAAGCCGTCCTGCATCGAATCCGGCAGGCAGTCACCCAGCAGCTCAGCCACCTCAGCCGGCAGCTCCGACGCCACCGAGCCAGGCACGCCCGCAGCCGGCGAGGCGTCCCGCCGAGCCCGGCCAGCACTCACCCCCGATCGATCATCACCCCGACCGGACCCGACCGGACCCGACCGCGAAGCAGCGCGACCACCCGGTGAGGTCACCTCAGACTGGTCTGGTTGGGTCTGGTGGTTCCTATGGTGATTTGGAGTAGATATACCGGTCACCTGGGTGACCGATATGCCCCCCGGTTTTGACCGGTATAGACGCCCCGAACCCTCATACCCGTCAGAATGACCGGTATCAGCATTTGCAACGAAAACCCCGTCATCAGACGAGTTATCCACAGGGGGCTCTTCCGGTACCTCCCTATACCGGTCAGATTGACCGGTATAGGGAACCTGCTCCTCAACGGCACTACCAGAGCCGGCAGCGCCGGCCCGGCGAGCACCCGACGAGCCACCCTCCAGGCGGCTCCAGTCCGGCGTGGCACCCACATGGAGCTGGTAGACGTTCGTCGCCCGGTGCGTATCGCCCACCTCATCCATCACCCACCGGTGCTCACGCGTCAGCAGCCCCAGCGCCTCCAGGCGCACCAGGCACCGCCTCAACGTCGACAACGACGTCTCCACGTTGTCAACCAGGCGATCCTGCGACGGCCACGCACAATCCCGATCATCCGCATACTCCGCCAGAACCAGCAGCAGCACCCGCTCCACCGGCCGCAAACCACGAACCTCATGAACAGCCCAGTGCGACGCCTTAAAGCTCACGAGAACTCACCTCCCAGCACCCAGGCGCAGCGCCTCAACGCCGCCGCTCGCAGCTCCTCAAACACGGAAACCTCCCACTCGTAAACGACACGAATGTGATTCAAGAAAACAAGAAGAAATGAAGAACAATTAACGGGTAGACCCTCAGGTCCCCGCGGGCCCCTCATGCTCGGGCACAGCCACGTACTCACCGGGCCGGCTCGGTCGGACCCGTGCGCCGGCCACCACGCCAGCCGCAAACCGCGCCAGGCTGAGGACCCAGCAGGCGACGATCATCACCACGTAGGCAGCCCCAACCCGCACGCCGAACGGCGCGGTCGCAGGCAGGAACACCGCGACAACCGCAGGCCACAACCCCACCAACCCCACGCCGGCCACCAACCACCACCAGCAACGACGCCGGACGAGCCGCATGAACCGCACACGCCCGACCAGCCCAGCCATCACCACCAGCGCGGCGAACGGCACCCACGACACCGGCTGCAACACCAGCAGAACCATCAACCCCAGCAGGACAACCAGTTCTGCACGCAGCAGCGCCAACGCCGCCGGCACCCACTCGGACGCCGCGAGGTCTCTCGGTGAACGCTGCTCCGCCTCCTCGGCCCACAGGCCCACGAGCAGACCGACACTGAACGTCACCCACAAGCCAGCCGCCACCGACGAGCTCATGACCCCGACACCGTCCGGTCGTCCGACCCGGCAGGCCGAGCCGCAACCGCCACAGACGACGCCGTCTCACGGAGCACAGCCCTGCCATGCAGCAACTCGGCCACCACAGCCACGCCCACGAGGGCCGAAGCCTCAAGCACCCAGCACCACCACGGCACCAGGCCCAGCACACGCCAGCAGAACTCAGGAGAAAACACCATCACAACCACCTCGATCCCTCACAGCAGCGCACCCTGACCAGGAAGAACCCCATCCACCGAAGGACCGGCAGATGAAGGCGCGGACACTGCCGAAGGCGTTGAAGGAAGCGCCGGGCTCAGAAGGGCCTCGACGTCTCCGCGCCGTACGAAGTACCGCCCGTTTGGAAGCTTCTGCGCGGGGAGAGCGCCGCTGCGGATCCATCGACGGATCGAGTCCACGCTCGTGTTGGGCAGTAGAGACGCAGCCTGAGAAGGAGTCAACGCTTCATCGCCATCTACTTGCATGTGGTGCACGTTCATGGCTGTAAGATAAGACGCATACGATGTTGTGTCAATGCATGACTTGCATGTTCTGCATGCATTGCCGTATGCTTGGAGGCATGAGGACACCGAAGCCGAGTCGCGCCGCCTACAACGAGGCTCTAGGGATGACTGTTAACCAGTTGCTCTTCGAGCGCCGAATGACCCGCAAAAGCCTCGGTGAGCACTTCGGGGTCACTCCGTCAGTGATGAGCCGGAAGCTTCGAGGAGAAGTCACTTGGACGGCCGAGGAGTTGGCGATCATGGCGGGCCTTTTTGGCCTTAGCCTGGATGAGCTCACCCCGACTCGTCAGGAGGAGGGCTGGGTCCCGGCTGAGTGGCGTCCGGGCATGAAGAAGGCCCCGGTCCCTGGTGGGGTCGAGGCCGGCTCGGTACCCCCTGTGGGGCTCGAACCCACGACCTTCGGATTAAAAGTCCGCAGCTCTGACCAACTGAGCTAAGGGGGCGCACCAACGGCCGGAAGCAGAGTCCAGACGCCGTCGGCAGGGGTCAGCATAACCGGACAACCGACCACTGTGTCGAACCCGCCGCGCGGCTGGCCGCCGGCCCCTCCGTCGTCGGCCGGAAGTGAACCGGTGGGGGAGGGCCTGCCCGCTCGCGAGACAATGGGAGCGAGCGTCGTCGCCGGCGCGCCCGCACCGCGTGAGGAGTCCCCATGGCCCGCCAGTTCCACCGTCCCGCCCGGCTCGACCCCGAGGCCGCCGAGCAGATCGAGGGCAGTACCGACACCGCCGTCGCCTCCGAGCTCGCCCACCGGGCCGCTCAGGCCCTCATCGGCGGCTTCCCCGGTACCGAGGACGGCGACGACCCCATCACCCGCTCCGGCATCGTCACCGCGGTCGCCACCAACGGTGTCGACGACATCGCCGAGCTGTGGGCCGACTCCCCGGCCACCACTCTGCCCGGCACCCTGTGGCGCCTGTTCCTCGTGCGCGAGTGGATCCGCCGCGATCCGGGGCTCGTCGCCCGCCGCTACGCCACCCTCGTCGACCTCACCGAGGCCGACGAGGCCACCACCGCCCGCCTCGAGTCCGCCCTCGGCGAGGCGCGCGCCGTGCTCGCCCCTGCCGACCTGCGCGAGCGCCTCGATGCCGTCCTGGCCGGTGGCGTCGAGGGCTCAGTCACCGCGATCGCCCCGCTTCTCAGCGCCACCGCCGGCTTCCTGCGCGCTCTGGCGGCCGGCTCCAACCCCGTGTGGATCGAGGACGACACCGACGAGCTCGCCGACCGCGTCACCCGCCGCGACTCCGCCCTCCTGGCCACCGCTGACGAGCTCTCCGACGCCGCTCGCCGCGCCGCTGCCGGACTCCTCGACTGAGAGGGCCTTGCGCAAGGGCTATCCGAGCGCGGGATGTCCAAATCGGTGACAAAGGCCCGGAGCAAGCGCCCGTAGGTGGATCAAAACCACATGATTCCGCGGTTCTGCTGAAGGCGTGAAGAGTGTGCAGGCTCCTTCGTCACCGATGAGGACACCAACGGCACCATCGGCGAGATCATGAACGCTGCGTCGGTGCAGTACCGGCGTGAATCGCAGTCTCTGTACGTAGGGGAGTCGTGCGGGCCTCCGAATGGCTGCTGCATGAGGAGCAGATCGCAATGAGGAGCAGGTAGGTGCATTGCGCGCGAGGTAGAGGAGCGCGCAGCGGGGTCGAGCATCAGCCAGTGAGCCCCAAAGATCGTGTAGGAGTGGCGGTACCTTGCGCGCTCGCCGAACTGGAGCGGATCGCCGCCCCACAAGGCCGCCCGGACGTGGGACCATGTGGTCATGACCAACGACGCGCACCACCCCGCCCCCACGCCGCTCTCCCGCTTCCTGGGCGGGTGGATGCGCCACCCGAGCCCCCAGGAGCCCGAGCAGGTGTCCGACGACGTCGAGGCGGCCCAGTCGGCGGTGTCCCCGGAGGCCGCGGGCCCCGGCGAGCCGGCGGTCTCGGCTGAGGTCGCCGAGCCCGAGGGCCAGGGGGAGCCCGACGACGCCCCAGCCTCTCCCGGCGGGTCGCCCATCGACGACGGGAGCCCCGAGGGGCACAAGGCCGCCGGACACCCAGAGGGGGCCGACGACTCAGCCGACTCCGAGGATGTCGAGGAGGAGCACATCATCGAGGTCGCCGATCCGCGCGACTTCGCCGACGACTCCGGTCCCCAGTACGAGGATGAGGACTTCGACGACATCGCCGGCGGCGAGGCGGCCCCGGCCCCCGGCCCCATCGGCACCGCGACCCCCGCCATCGCGCCCTCCTCCATCACCTCTGCCAGCTCGCAGTCGGCACCTTCCGCCGCTGAGACCCTGGCGACGCCGTCGACCGCCGCGCCGGGGGAGCAGGGAGCCTCCGCCCCCGGCAGCGCGGCCAGCTCGGGCCATGCCGTCAGCCCTGTCAGCGCAGCCTCCTCGGCCACCGCTGCCACCGCCGCCGATGCCGCGGCCTCGGCCGCCTCCGCCGACACCGCCCAGGTCGACCCCGAGGACCTCCTGCCGCCCCTGAAGTCCTTCAAGAACCGTTTCATCGACCGGGAGCTGACCTGGCTTGACTTCAACGAGCGGGTCCTGGAGCAGGCCGAGGACCACACCTTGCCCCTGCTGGAGCGCGCCTGGTTCCTGGCGATCTTCTCCTCCAACCTGGACGAGTTCTACATGGTGCGCGTCGCCGGGCTCATGCGCCGCATCAAGGCCGGCATCACCCCGGTGCGCGCCTCCGGCCTGGACGCCAACCAGGTCCTGGCCCAGGTCACCAGTCGCGCCAAGGAGCTCACCGCCCGCCAGGCCGCCCTCTTCCAGGAGGACATCCGCCCCGCCCTGGCCGGTCACAACGTGGACATCCTGGGCTGGGACGAGCTCAACTCCGACCAGCAGGAGCGCCTGACCCGCTACTTCCGCCACCAGATCTACCCGGTCCTGACCCCGCTGGCGGTCGACCCCTCCCACCCCTTCCCCTACATCTCGGGCCTGTCCCTCAACCTCGCCG
>ERZ773009.389-NODE-389-length-32012-cov-9.210439_pt1 | contig 32012 bp, 29 predicted proteins | sample MGYA00580663_ERZ773009 | MGnify/ENA primary metagenome ERZ773009 (study PRJEB29015, sample SAMEA2737969) | human oral metagenome | biome: human oral; feature: human-associated habitat; material: dental | place: China | collected 2026 ... | reverse complement strand
CACGTCCGGGGTCCCCGAGCGGAGCCCGCGCTCGTGGCCGCCGCCGGGGCGGTCCGTGAGCGCCGGGATCCCGCGCCGGGCCACCAGGCACCCCACGCCGACCGGCGCCCCCGTCTTGTGCCCGGCGACGCTCATGAGGTCCACGCCCAGTTCGTCGAAGCGCACCTCGACGACGGGCACGGCCTGGGCGGCGTCCGTGTGGGTGCGCGCCCCGCCTGCCCTCATCGCCCGAGCCAGGGCCGCCACGGGTTGGACCGCGCCCGTCTCGGAGCACACGAGGCACATCGAGGCCACCGCCACCGACGGCGCCAGGGCGGCCAGGGCCGCCTCGTCGATGGGGGTGGTCCCGGTGGGGGCGACGGGCAGCTCCTCCCACGCGAAGCCCTCCCTGTCGGCGACGGCGCGCTGGTTGGCGACCGCGTCGTGCTCGACGGAGGAGACCAGGATCCGCGTGCGCGCGGGGTCCGAGGCGCGGGCCCCCCTCGCCGCCGCCATCACCCCGAGGGCGTCGGACTCGGTGGCGCCCGATGTGAAGAGCACCTCGTGGATGTCGGCGCCCAGCTGGTGGGCGACCCTCTCGCGGGCGTCGTCGAGCATACGGCGGGCCCGCCGCCCCCCTGAGTGGAGGGCGGCGGGGTTGCCGGGTACGGCCCCGAGCTCGCGCTGGGCCGCCACCCACGCCTCGAGCGCCGCGGGGTCGAGGGGCGAGGTGGCCGCGTGGTCCAGGTAGTGGCTCACTCGGCGGCGCGGGCCTTGCGGATCTCGTCGAGGGCCTGGGGGACGACTTCCGCGACGTCGCCGACCACGCCGAAGTCGGCGAGCTCGAAGATGGGGGCGTCCGGGTCGTCGCAGACCGCGACGATGTGGGCGCTCGACTGCATCCCCACCGTGTGGTGGACGGCTCCGGACACGCCCAGGCCCACGTAGAGGTTGGGCGAGACGGACAGGCCGGTCTGGCCGATCTGCTCGCCGCGGGGGGCCCAGCCCTCGTCGCAGGCCACGCGGGTGGCGCCGACAGCGCCCCCCAGGGCGTCGGCCAGTTCCTTGACCATCGTGAAGTCGCCGTCCACACCGCGTCCGCCGACGACGACGGTCGAGGCGTCGGCCAGGGACACCCCGCCGGTGTCCTCGGGCGTCGAGGCGAGGACCGCGACCGCCTGGGCGCGGGGGCTGAGCACCACTTCGAGGGACTCCACGGCGGGCGTCGTGGGCGAGGCGGCCCTCGCCTCGTCGACTGCCCCGGAGGCGACGCCGACGACCGGGGTCTGGCCCTCCACGACGATGCGCATCGACCACGATCCGGCCAGCGCGGTCTTGGCGATCTCCAGGACGCCGCCGTCGTAGGAGACGGAGGAGGCGCCGGAGACGACCCCGGCGTCGGTGGTGGCGGCCACCGCCCCGGCGATCTCACGGCCCCGGTAGTCGGAGGGGAGCAGCACGAGGCCGTAGGAGCCCGCCTCCAGGGCGGCGACGACCGCGTCGGCGGCGGCCACCGAGGCGCGGGCCGCCGCGCCCAGGGGCGCGCTGAGCACCCGGTCGGCGCCCAGGGCGCCCAGGGCCTCCATGTCGATCGCGTCGGTGAGGACCAGGGCGTCCACGCCGCCCGAAGTGAGGGAGCGGGCCAGGGTGAGCAGCTGGCCGGCGGCGGGCGTCAGCCGCGCCTGGCCCGCGGCGTGGTCGGCGAGGACCAGGACGGGGGCGGACATCGTTTCTGTCATTTCACTTCACCACTTCGAGGATGTAGGAGGCCAGCGCGCGCCCGGCGTCGCCGGAGTCCTGGATGATCGTCCCCGCGCCCGAGCGCGTGATCTCCTCGCTGCGCCTCACGGACGTCAGGGCGCGCCGAAGGGTGAGCGCCTCCCCTCCGGGGGTCTGGACGAGGTCGTCGATGCCCCACTGGTCGATGGGTTTCTTGCGCGCGGCCCTCATGGCGGCGAACGCCGGGTAGCGCGGCTCGTTGATCTGGTCCGTGACCGAGACGACAGCGGGCAGCGGGGCGCCCAGGCGCTCGTCGTAGCCGTCCACTGTGCGGCTGATCTCGACGCGGCGGCCCTCCACGTCCATGCTCCTGGCCAGGCCGAGCAGCGGCATCCCCGCCTTGGCGGCCAGGGCGGCGGGCAGCATCGAGGTCATGGCGTCCAGCGACGCCATGCCCGTGACCACCAGGTCCACGGCTCCGCCCTCGTCGGCGATCCTGGCGATGGCAGCGGCCAGCACGGACGCGGTCGTCACCACGTCGGAGCCCTCCAGCAGGTCGTCGCTGACGAGGACCCCGCGGTCGGCGCCCATCTGCAGCGCGCGCATAATGGCGTCCTCGGCGTCCTCGGGGCCCATCGTCAGCGCGACGACCTCCGCCGCGCGCCCGGCGTCCCTCTCGCCCTCGGCCAGGCGGACGGCGGCCTCGATGGCGTTCTCGTCGAGCTCGTTGAGGACGTCGTCCTCACCGCGCACCAGGCGGCCGTCCTCGAAGCGCCGCTGCGAGGCCGCGTCGGGCACATGTTTCACACACACGACAATTCTCATGGCCCCTAGCGTGCCACAAACGCCGTCCGCCTCCCATATGAGCATCTCCTCATACACCGGAACCGGATTGTTCCCTCTCCGTTGTGGGGGTACGGTGGCACCTGGCGGGCGTGTCGCTACAATTGGGCGGGTCGCCCGTCCGCCGTAGCGCCCGCGCGCCGCCGGGCGCAGGAGTAAAAGAGGTAATGCAGGAGTAAAGAGGTAATGGCTGTCCGCATATGGAAGGCTCGAGGAGATGAGTGAACTGCTCGTGTTCGACACCTCCCCGACGCGCGTTCGCGTGGGGGAGCCGAATCCGATCCCGACACGACTGGGCGTGCACCCCTCGGCGGGCGGCCTCGACGTGGCCGTCGTCGCGCGCAACGCCACGGGCGTGGACCTGTGCGTCTTCGACGAGGCCGGCCACGAGACCCAGTTCGCCCTCCTCGGTCCGACGACCGGCGTGTGGCACGGGCACATCCCCGGGCTGGGGGCGGGCACCCGCTACGGCCTGAGGGTCCACGGGCCGTGGGACCCCGACGGCGGCATGTTCCACAACTCCCGCAAGCTCCTGCTGGACCCCTACGGGCGCGGAGTCGAGGGCGCCGTCGACCTGGGGGCGTCCGTGTACGCGCACTGCGTGGACGAGGACCTCTACCCCGACGAGTACCCGATGCGCCGGTCCCCCCTGGACTCGGCGCCCCACATGCCGCGCAACGTCGTCGTCACCCCCTCCTTCCCCATCGCCGCCAAGCCCCGGATCCCGTGGGACCGCACGATCCTGTACGAGGTCCACGTCAAGGGCTTCACGAAGAACATGCCCGGTGTGCCGCCCGAGCTGCGCGGCACCTACGCGGGCCTGGCCCACCCCTCGTGCGTGTCCTACCTGCTGGACCTGGGGGTGACCTCCATCGAGCTGCTGCCCGTCCACGCCAAGTGCGACGAGCCCTTCCTCACCGAGCGCGGGCTCACCAACTACTGGGGCTACTCGACGCTGTCGTTCTTCGCCCCCGAGCCCTCCTACGCGACCGCCGCTGCCCGGATGCGCGGCGCCCAGGCCGTCGTCGACGAGTTCCGCGGAATGGTGTCCATCCTCCACGAGGCGGGCATCGAGGTCATCCTCGACGTCGTCTACAACCACACCTGCGAGGGCGGCGACTCGGGCCCCTCCCTGTCGTGGAGGGGCCTGGACTCGGACCTGTACTACCGGCACACCTCGTCCAGGCCCACGCAGATCATCGACGTGACGGGCACGGGCAACACCTTGAACATGGACAACCCCAAGACCATCCAGATGGTCCTGGACTCCCTGCGCTACTGGGCCTCCGACATGGGCGTCGACGGGTTCCGCTTCGACCTGGCGGCCACGTTGGGCCGCTTCGCCACCGGCTTCTCCCCCATGCACCCGCTGCTGGTCGCCATGGCCGCCGACGAGGTCATCGGCTCGGCCAAGCTCATCGCCGAGCCCTGGGACGTGGGCCCCGGGGGCTGGCAGACGGGCAACTTCCCCGTGCCCTTCTCCGAGTGGAACGACCACTACCGGGGCGCGCTGCGCAACTTCTGGCTGGCGGACGTGCGCGCCCAGGCATCGGGGGCCCGCGTGTCGGGGCCCAACGACCTCGCCACGCGCCTGGCCGGTTCTCGCGACGTCTTCGACCACGGGCACGGCAGCCTGCGCGGCCCCCGCGCGTCAGTGAACTTCATCACCGCCCACGACGGCTTCACCCTGGCCGACCTCACCGCCTACGACCGCAAGCACAATATGGCGAACCTGGAGGGCAACCGCGACGGCTCGAACGACAACAGGTCGTGGAACCACGGCGTCGAGGGCACCCTGGCGGCCTCGGCGACCCACCCCAACGCCCTGACGCCCTTCACCATCTTGCAGGACACGACGATCGCGGGGCTGCGCCAGCGCTCCCAGCGCAACCTGCTCACCACGCTCTTCGTCTCGGCGGGCACGCCGATGCTGTTGGGCGGCGACGAGTTCGGGCGCACCCAGTACGGCAACAACAACGCGTACTGCCAGGACGACCCGATCTCCTGGGTGGACTGGAACCTGGCGGCCACGCAGCAGGAGAGCATCGACCTGGTGTCGTGGCTCATCGCCCTGCGCAAGGCCCACCCGGTGCTGCGCCCCGACTGCTTCGCCACCGGGCGCCCCTACGGGGCCGACACCATCCCCGATGTCTCGTGGCACACGGCGTGGGGCGAGGCGATGCCCGATTCGGCGTGGAGCGACCCCGCCCACCGCACCTTCCAGATGCTCCGCTCGGGCGTGCCGTGGGGGGACCGCGACGCCCTGGTCATCATCAACGCGAACCTGCAGGACGTGACGGTGACGCTGCCGCGCGGCCACGACCTCGACTGGCTGGTCGCCATGAACACCGTGTGGGACTCCCCCGACGACGGCGGCATCGGGCCCAGGCGCGACCCCCGCGACCTCGGCCTCGACGTCGAGCACATCGCCCCGCGCTCCGAGATCCCCATGCAGGCGCTGTCGATGATGGTGCTCCTGTCCGACGTGGCCGCCCACGTCGGGCGCTGACCCCCTCCACGCCCCGATAGACCCCGCACAGTTAGGAACGCCCGTGACCCGCAGTGAAGACGCCCTGGCGAACTCCACATCCGACGCCTCCCTGGCCCGCTCGAAGGCCCGCAGCGCCGAGATCGACCTCGCGATCGACCAGGATCCGTCGCGCTTCCGCGTGCTCACGGGGGACCGCCCGACCGGCAACCTCCACCTGGGCCACTACTTCGGCACCCTGCGCAACCGGGCGCTCCTGCAGGACCGGGGCGTGGACACGTGGGTCCTGATCGCCGACTACCAGGTCATCACCGACCGCGACGGCGTGGGCCCCATCCGCCAGCGGGTCCTCGGCCTGATCGCCGACTACCTGGCGGCGGGCATCGACCCGGAGCGGTCCACGATCTTCAACCACTCGGCCGTGCCGGCCCTCAACCAGCTCATGCTGCCCTTCCTGTCACTGGTCACCGAGGCGGAGCTGCACCGCAACCCCACGGTGAAGGCCGAGTTGGAGGCGACCGAGGGCCGCGCGATGACCGGGCTCATGCTCACCTACCCCGTGCACCAGGCGGCCGACATCCTCTTCTGCAAGGCGAATATCGTCCCCGTCGGCCAGGACCAGCTGCCGCACCTGGAGCAGGCCCGCCTCATCGCCCAGCGCTTCGACAAGCGCTACGGCAGGGTGGATCCCGACCAGCCGGTGTTCCGCAGGCCCGAGGCGCTGCTGTCGGAGGTGCCCCTGCTGCTGGGCACCGACGGGCAGAAGATGTCGAAGTCCCGGGGCAACACCATCGAGTTGGGGATGAGCGCGGACGAGACGGCGAGGATCCTCAAGAAGGCGAAGACCGACGCTGAGCGGCTCATCACATTCGATCCTGTGGGCCGTCCCGAGGTCTCGAACCTGCTGATGCTGGCCTCCCTGTCGTCGGGCGAGGCGCCCGAGGCCATCGCCGAGCGCATCGGGGACGCGGGCGCGGGCGCGCTCAAGGCCCTGGTCACCGAGTCCCTCAATGAGATGCTCGCGCCACTGCGGGCCCGCCGCGCCGACCTGCTCGCCAACGAGGACCACCTGCTCGCCGTCCTGGCCGCGGGGAACGAGCGCGCCAACGCGCAGGCCGACGAGACCCTCGCCCAGGTGCGCGGGGCCATGCGGATGGACTACTGAGCCCCGCCCGGCTGCCCCCTCGGCGGAGGGTGAGGAACACCCGTGTACTCGTCGCGCGCGTTTTCCATTAGGCTGGGAGTGTGAGCGACGAACTATTGCCCCGAATCCCCGCAATCGAAGTGTTCCCCGTCGTCGAGGACGGGACGCTGCCCGCGAAGGCCACGCAGGGGGAGCCGTTCCCCATCCGCGCGACCGTGTTCCGCGAGGGCCATGACGCCTACGCCGCCGAGGCGGTCCTCGTCGATCCCGACGGGCGCGAGCACTCCCGCACCCGCATGGTCGACATCATGCCCGGCCTCGACCGCTACGAGGCGTGGGTGTGCGCCGACCGGCCCGGCGACTGGACGTTCCGGATCGACACCTGGTCGGATCCCTACGCGACGTGGCGCCACGACGCGACGGTGAAGATCGACGCGCGCGTCGACGTGGAGCTGATGCTGGAGGAGGGCGCGCGCCTCATGGAGCGGGCTGCGGCGGGCGAGGCGCTGGCGAACCCCGGCCAGTCCCGCCCCTCCCCCGCCGACGTCGAGGTCCTCGTCGACGCGGCCGCCCGCCTGCGCGACGCGAACCGCAGCCCCCAGCAGCGCCTCTCGGCCGGCGTGTCCTCACGGGTGCGCGTCATCTTCCGGGACTCCCCGCTGCGCGACCTGGTGGGCTCGACCCGCTCCTACCCGCTGGGAGTCGCCCGCCCGCTGGCCCTGGCCGGGGCGTGGTACGAGATCTTCCCGCGCTCCGAGGGGGCCTTCCAGCGCCCTGACGGCTCCTGGGTGTCGGGCACGCTGCGCACGGCGGCCGAGGACCTGCCGCGCATCTCCTCCATGGGCTTCGACGTGGTGTACCTCACACCGGTCCATCCGATCGGCACGACCCACCGGAAGGGCAAGAACAACGCCATCGAAGCGGGGCCCGGGGATCCGGGCTCCCCCTACGGGATCGGATCGGCCGAGGGCGGCCACGACGCCGTCCACCCGGACCTGGGGGGCTTCGAGGCCTTCGACGCCTTCGTGTCGCGCGCGCGGTCCCTGGGGATGGAGGTCGCCCTCGACCTGGCGCTCCAGTGCTCGCCCGACCACCCGTGGGTGGCCGAGCACCCGGAGTGGTTCACCACCCGGGCCGACGGGACGATCGCCTACGCGGAGAACCCGCCGAAGAAGTACCAGGACATCTACCCCCTGAACTTCGACAACGACCCGGAGGGGATCTACAACGCGATCCGCGCGGTCATCGAGGTGTGGATCTCGCACGGGGTCACGATCTTCCGGGTCGACAACCCCCACACCAAGCCCGTGCGCTTCTGGCAGCGGATCCTGGACGACGTGCACCGGGCGCACCCGGGCACCCTCTTCCTCGCCGAGGCGTTCACCCGGCCCGCGATGATGCGGACCCTGGGCGCGGTGGGCTTCGACCAGTCCTACACGTACTTCGCCTGGCGCACCTACAAGCACGAGATCGAGGAGTACCTGGAGGAGGTCTCCACGCAGACCGCCCACCTCATGCGCCCGACGTTCTGGCCGACCACCCACGACATCCTCACGCCACAGATGTGGGACGGGGGGACCGCCATCTTCGCGATCCGGGCGATGCTGGCGGCACTGGGCTCGCCGACGTGGGGCGTGTACTCCGGGTACGAGTTCGTGGAGAACACACCGCGCGGCTCCTTCGAGGAGCCCAACGACAACGAGAAGTACGAGTTCCGCCCGCGCCGCTGGGCCGACGCCGAACCGATCGGCATCTCGAAGCTCATCACGCTGCTCAACGCCGCCCGCTCCAAGCACCCCGCGCTGCGCCAGCTGCACCAGATCCGCATCCACCCCACCAGCGACGACCGCCTGATCGCCTTCTCCCGCCAGATCCCGGGGCGCTTCACCGACTCGGGGCAGACGGACACTGTGATCTGCGTGATCTCGCTGGACCCCCACAACGGCGTCGACGGCTCCGTCTACCTGGACCTGGCGGAACTGGGACTGGAGACCTCCGGCGGCCACTTCACCGTGGTCGACGAGCTCGACGGCCGCACGTACCTGTGGGGCGCCGACAACTGGGTGTCCCTGTCGCCGGTGACCCGCCTGGGCCACGTCCTCTCCGTGGAGCAGGCCCACACCTCGCCCTGGTCGCACCACGAGTGAGACGGGCGGGGGCGCTGGACGCCCCCGCCCCCCCTATTCCTTCGCGCGGGCCGGCCCCTCCCGCGCGACTCCCGCCCCCAGGGGCGCGGCGCCCGTCACACGAAACGGCGACGGGCTGGGGCCAGCACCGATACACTGGCACACGAGAGCCAATCTCGAGGAGTAAGGAACCGCAATGACTGCCCTGCCCAATCCGATTCCGGTCGATGATGACACCCTCAACGCCGTCGCCGCGGGCGCCTTCTACTCGCCCCACTCCGTGCTCGGCGCGCACGTGGGAGACGGGGGGATCACAATACGCGCGGTGGCGCACCTGGCGGACGCGGTGGAGGTCGTCACCCCCCAGGGGTCCTTCCCGGCCGTCCACGAGCGCGGGGGCGTGTGGGTGGCCGTCGTCCCCGGCGACCAGGTGCCCGACTACCGGCTGAGGGTCACCTACGGCCAGGACACGAACACCGTCGACGACCCCTACCACTACCTGCCGACCCTGGGGGAGATGGACACCTACCTGATCTCCGAGGGCCGCCACGAGAACCTGTGGAAGGTGCTGGGCGCGCACGTGCGCCATTTCGACGGGGACATGGGCGGTTCCGACGGCGTCGCCTTCGCCGTGTGGGCGCCGAACGCCCGGGCGGTCCGCGTCGTCGGCGACTTCAACTACTGGGACGGCACGGCCTCGTCGATGCGCTCCCTGGGCGCCTCGGGCATCTGGGAGCTGTTCATCCCGGGCGTGGGCGTGGGCGCGCGCTACAAGTTCGAGATCCAGGGCCCGGGCGGCAACTGGTTCCAGAAGGCCGATCCGCTGGCCCGCGCCACGGAGATCCCGCCCGCCACCGCCTCGGTGGTCACCGACTACTTCCACGAGTGGGGCGACGACGAGTGGCTGGCCAACAGGGCGCGCCACAGCGTCCACAACGGCCCGATGTCGGTCTACGAGGTGCACGTCGGCTCGTGGCGGCAGGGACTGGGCTACCGGGACCTGGCCGACGAGCTCGTCCCCTACGTGAAGGAGATGGGCTTCACCCACGTGGAGTTCATGCCCGTGGCGGAGCACCCCTTCGGCGGCTCGTGGGGCTACCAGGTGACCTCGTACTTCGCCCCGACGTCCCGCTACGGCACCCCCGACGACTTCCGCTACCTGATCGACGCCCTCCACCGCGCCGGCATCGGCGTCATCCTGGACTGGGTGCCCGCCCACTTCCCCAAGGACGACTGGGCGCTGGCCCGCTTCGACGGCACCCCCCTGTACGAGGACCCGGATCCGCTGCGCGGCGAGCACCCCGACTGGGGCACCTACGTCTTCAACTTCGGCCGCCGTGAGGTGCGCAACTTCCTGGTCGCCAACGCCCTGTACTGGCTGGAGGACTTCCACATCGACGGCCTGCGCGTGGACGCGGTCGCCTCGATGCTGTACCTGGACTACTCCCGCAAGGACGGCCAGTGGCGCCCCAACCAGTACGGCGGCCGCGAGAACCTGGAGGCCATCGGCTTCATCCAGGAGGCCAACGCCACCGCCTACCGCCGCCACCCGGGCATCGTGATGATCGCCGAGGAGTCCACGGCATGGCCCGGCGTGACCGCGCCGACCAGCGGCGGGGGCCTGGGCTACGGCATGAAGTGGAACATGGGGTGGATGAACGACACCCTGCGCTACATGGAGGAGGACCCGGTCAACCGCCGGTGGCACCACGGGGAGCTCACGTTCTCCCTGGTGTACGCCTTCTCGGAGAACTACGTGCTGCCCCTGTCCCACGACGAGGTCGTCCACGGCAAGGGATCCCTCATCTCGAAGATGCCGGGCGACAAGTGGCAGCGCCTGGCGGGGCTGCGCTCCCTGTACGCCTACCAGTGGAGCCACCCGGGCAAGCAGTTGCTCTTCATGGGCCAGGAGATCGGCCAGGAGCAGGAGTGGAACGAGTCCTACTCGCTGGACTGGTGGCTGACGGACCAGGAGGGCCACGCCGGGGTGCAGGCGCTCGTGGCGCGCCTCAACGCCATCTACACGTCGAATCCCGCGTTGTGGGACGATGACTACACGGGCTTCGAGTGGATCGACGCCTCCGACGGCGACCACAACCTCATCTCGTACCTGCGCAAGGGAACGGGCAAGGACGGCAGCCGCCAGGTGCTCGTGTGCGTGTCGAACTTCGCGGGGAACCCGCACGAGGGCTACCGGGTCGGCTTGCCCTTCGGCGGCGAGTGGGCGGAGATCCTGAACACGGACGCCGAGGAGTTCGGCGGCTCCGGCGTGGTGAACGTCGGAACGCAGATCGCCGAGGACGTCCCGTGGAACGGCCGCCCCGCCTCCGTCGAGCTGCGGGTGCCGCCGCTGGGCGCCGTCTGGCTGGCGCCCGTCCCGCAGAAGCAGTGAGCTGAGCGCACCGGGGCCGGGGCTGGACATCCAGCCCCGGCCCCGCAGTACTCAGGTGCGAGCGCCTAGAATCCAGCGCGCCCGCGGTCGATCTCCTGTTGGAGTCCGAGTAGTTCCCGCCGCATGTCTGGATCGTGCTCCCGGTCGATCTTCTTCGTGAGGTCCGCGTGGGAGGAGAACGCTCCGTACCAGACGGCGACCGCCACGAAGACGCCGATCATGAGCAGCCATTTCCACATGAGGAGTCACCCCCTCCGTGGACCGCGCTCCAGCCACGCCTGGCAGCGCGCCCCCCTGCCAGGCCGAGCCCGACCGCGACCAGGATGAACGCGCTCAGTACGGCCCCGTGCTCCATGACAATGCCCTTTCCACGTCGAGGATCATCATCAAGCCCATAATAGACCCAAAGATCGGTAAAGCGTTGACATAGAAGAGCACAGCCCGTCTGCTCCTCGTATCAAAGACGAGGTTCGGGCGGTCGAATGCGTGATCAGCAGTTGGCCCGCGGCTGGTGGAGCGGTCGAAGCCGCCTCACATGAGCAGCATCGACAGCAGCGTCCTGGCCTTCTTGACCTCGGGGGTGGCGCCCGCGACGCGGAAGAGGTCGACGAGGCGCTGGCGCAGGGCCTCGCGCTCCTCCGGGTCGGAGGCGGCCCCGATCAGGTCCAGGAGCACCTGGAACGCGCCCGCCTGGTCACCCGCTGCGAAGAGGGCGTCGGCTCGCGAGGCCGGGTCGCCGACTCCGTCCGCCTCCGCGCTCCTGCGCGCGAGGCGCACGCGGGACAGGTGGGTCTTCGCGGCCTCGTCGCGGGGGTTGAGCTCGATGACCCTCTCCCACGCCGCGACCGCGTCCGCCAGGCGCCCCTCCGCCTCGGCCGCCAGGGGTGTCTCGTGCTCGGGTGGCGTCGGCTCCTGCGTCTGCTCGGCGGACACGGCGACGCGCCCCGTCACGCCCATCTGCGCGGCGGCCTCGAGGACCTGGTCGATGACGGGAACGATCTGCTCCTTCGCCGCGCTCCCCTGGAAGAGCGGCAGGGGGCGGGCGCCCACCAGGGCGATGACGCTGGGCACCGCCTGGACTTGGAACGCCTGGGCGATCTGGGGCGCGGCCTCGATCTCCACCTCGACCAACTGGAAGGCCCCGGCCTTCTCGCGGGCGATCTCCTCCAGCGCGGCCATGGTCGGCTTCGACTCGAGGGAGCGCTGCGACCACAGGACCAGGACGACGGGCACGGCCTGCGACGTGGACATGACGTCCTGGAAACCCGCCTCGTCCGTCCCTGTCACCAGCGGGATCCGCAGGCCGTCACCGGGCCCGTCCGGCTGGGCCGTCCGCGCGGGCGCGGCGGCCAGGTCGACCGCCCCCCGCGAGTCGGCGGCCCGGACCTCGGTCTCCTGCTGGGTGTCCTTGTCCTCGTTCATCAGCGCTCCTTGACGTGGCGGCCTGCGCGGCCCGATAGTTTCTCCGGGCTCGATTCTAGGCGAGGCGGACGGCCGCCACGACGGATAACGCCGCGAGTGAAAACACCCGCGGCGCCCTTGCCCGGCCGATCCCCGTCAGTCGGGCTTCGACGAGGAGTCGAGCGTGACGGACTGGATGAGCCTCTCACCGCCGACGACCTGGATCTGCCCGCCCGCCGTGCCACTGGGGATGCGCATGACGACGGTGCCGATGTACTTCACCGTCGCCGTCCCCTCCACCGTGGCGCCGTCGGCCGACAGGGACGCGGTCTGCCCGCCCAGCGTCATGGTGGATCCCGCCACCGTGCGCTGGTAGGTGAGCGTGTAAGTGAAGTTCGCTGAGACCAGGGCCGAGCCGTCCTGCAGGACCAGACCCGAAACGGGGTAGTCCGTGGCGGAGGCCTGGGCGGTCACCGTCCCAGCGGCGGACACCGACGAGTTGAGACTGGAGATGTCGTCGATGTACTTCTTCGTGAACTCGTCGGCCGTGAACACACTGGTGTCCTGCGTGCCCGAGTTGATCATCGTGATGTACTGCGTGAGCGCCATTTCGGGGCTGGACACGAAGCCGGACTGGTCCCCCGTCACGTAGGCGCTTCCCGTTCCCACCGGGGGCAGGACGAACTGCGTGCCGCCGAGGAGGCGCGCCCACGAGGTGAGCTGGTACTCCGAGCGCGCCGAGTCCTGGACGAAGACCTCCAGGACCGGGAGCGCCGACGAGGAGGAATCCGACTCCGTGATGTGGAAGATCGCCCTCGGCCAGGACTCGGAGTTCGTGATCGCGATGCGCGACGAGGTCGTGAAGTCCAACGGCGTGATCGCATTGCCCGAGGCCTTCGCGAGCGCGTACTGGGCGCCCCTGGCCTCGAGCGCGCCCTGGGAGACCCGGCCGGACAGGGGCGCGGTGTCGAGCTCCGAGTCCGCCTTCGTCATGGCGTCGTTCGTGGCCGACAGCACCGACGCGATGCGGTCGATGTCGAGGTTCGCGGCGGATTGCGAGTTCGCCCCGGACTCGGCGACGAGTTCGCGCGAGCACGCGCCCAGCGCCACCGCCCCGGCGAGCGCGGCGCACACCGCCAGGGCCCCCAACCGGAAGTTCCGCATCACTTCCCCCCCTTGCCGCCGTCGCTGAGCCAGCCCGACATGATGGAGGTCCAGCCGCCGGTCGCCGAGGCGTCGTCGTCGGCGGCACCGGTCGGTGCCCCGCCCTGGGCCTCCTCGTCGTCGCTGACGGCGGGGATGAGGCCCGTGTCGTACTCCTGGCCGTCGACAACCAGGACCTGCTCGCCCTTCTCGCGGGCCTCGCGCAGAGCCCGCCTCGACGGCAGCGTGACGCCGGGGCGGATCGCCGACAGGTCGATGACCCCCGTGTCGGAGGGCTCGGTCTGCGGGGGATCCTCGTCGATGACGCCCTCCCCGACTCCGTGGCGCCCGCCCTGCGAGGAGTCGTCGTCGGCAGAGGGCCATTCGTCCTGCGGCGGGCTCCACTGCTGGGGCTCCTCCTGCGCCTCGCCGGCGTCGTACCATTCGGCCGGATCGTCGTAGCCGGCGTCCGCGTCGGAGTCGAGGACGCCTCCGGTCTCCTCCGCTAGGGCCTCGACGACCGCGTCGATGTCGCTACTGGACGCGCTGTCGGGCTCGGCCGCCGAGGCGCGCGCGGCCTCGACCCTGGCGGTCTCCTCCTCGCGCAGGGCCGCGGCCTTCTTGGCGACCTCGTGGGAGTCGATGGAACTGGTCTCCAGCCCGTCTGCCCGGCGCCGCTCGTCGATGCGGCGGGCCCGCTCAGCGCGGTGGCGGAGCAACTGCCACCTGGTGAGGAAGAGCACCAGGGCGACGAGACCGAAGATGAGCGCCCCCAGGAAGGCGATGATCGCGGGGGTGTTGGACTGGTCGTTCACCCACGACAGGGTGAGGGTCACGTCGCCCGCGCCGGCCGTGGACACCGCGAGCACCGAGCGCGCCTGGGGGACGTCGACGAGGTCCAGGGAAGCGCTGCCCGCGCCCGATGAGCGGGCGAGCCACATGTCCGAGCCCGCCAGCTGCTCCGCCAGGTTGGAGGCGCCGGAGCCGGACTGGGCCTGCGTGGCCCCCGCGCCGATCGCGTCGTGGACCTGGGCCTTCAGCGCCTCGCGGTTGGCCTCGAGTCCGACGACCTCTGTGTACGCCGCGTCACCGATCCACCCCTTGACGTCCTGCGTGGTGCCGAAGATCAAAGTGACATCGGCGCCGGAGGCGGAGGCCGCTGTGACGGTCACGTCGTCCTTGACCAGGGGGAGGACGCCGTCGCGCGTCATCACCAGGTCCGTCGAGGACTGCACCGAGGACTCCGAGCGCGCCGGCGGGCGGAAGACCGTCAACGCGAGCAGACCCACGAGCACGCACACCAGTGCCACGACGCCCACGCACGAGGCCGCCGGGTACCGTTTGAATCTCAACACGTTCGCTCCTCGATTCACCTGCGTCCACCGGGGACGCGCACTTGACCTACCCCACTTTAAGGGCTTGGGGCCGCCCTCGGCACATCAGTGCCCCGCGTGGTGACACATCACATTCACCGATCGATCACAGTGGAGCGCGCGGGCCGATTCCCACGGGCGCCCGGCGCCGACGGGGCCCGCGGCCCGCGCCCTTCACGTGGGCCGGAGCCCCCGGCGCCAGCACTCCGTGTGCCAGTGGCGCCTGGCCCCGACGCCCTGGGGGAGGCCGAAGCGCGTCTCCTCCGGCCAGGCCACCACGTGCGCGGAGCCCACGCGGACGGGGCGGAGGCACCCGGGGCACGTGTACTCCTTCGCGGCACTGCGCAGGTAGCGGACCTGGTAGTCGGCGCCGTCGGGGCCCCGCTCGGTGCGCGCCACTGACCCCAGCGCGCCCATGTCGAGCGGGCGGCTGGTGCCCCACGGGCGTTTCGATGATCGCTTGCCCCTCACTCCACCACAGTGCCACGCCTGCGGACGCAGCGCACGTTCAGTTCCGCGTCCACCTCCACGATGTCCGCGCGCTTGCCGGCCGCCAGGGCGCCGGCACTGCTGTCGCCGAGGATCCGGGCGCCCTGCTCGGAGGCCATGTAGACGGCGTCCACCAGCGGGATCCCGGCGGCCGTGACCGCCACGCGCACGCAGTCCAGCAGATGGGCGGTGCCACCCGCGATCGACTCCCCCTGCGCCAGGCGCGCGACGCCGTCGCGCACGACGACGTCCTGGGGCCCCAGGGTGTAGCGCCCGTCGGGCATGCCCGCCGCCGCCATCGCGTCGGTGACGAGCACGGCGTGGTCGCGCCCCACCAGTTCGTACACGTCGCGCACGATCGACGGGTCCAGGTGGATGCCGTCGCAGATCATCTCCACCACGGCCCCGCCGCGCGCCGCGTCGGAGAGGAACTCCGCGATAGGGCCCGTGTCGCGGTGGTGCAGGGGCCTCATCCCGTTGAACAGGTGGGTGATCGTGGCACGGGGGCCGCGCGGCGTGCGCGCCTGCATGAACCGTCGCCGCGAGTACTCCAGGGCGGCGCGGGCGCAGGCGGCGTTGGAGTCCGTGTGCCCCCACGAGGGGATGGCGCCCCCGTCGATGAGGGCCTCGGCGACCGACCCCTCCCCGTATGCGCGTGGCTTCTCGGGGGCGAGCGTCATGGACAGGGCGTGGCCGCCGCATATGTCCAGCAGTTCCCGGGTGAGCACGGGATCGGGGTCGACGATGTAGGCCGGGTCCTGCGCCCCGCAGCGCGCCTCGGAGACGAAGGGGCCCTCGAAGTGGATCCCCGCGATCTCGCCGCGCCCGGCCAGGCCGGCGAGCGTGGCGGCGCGGGCGCGCAGGACGTCGGCCGACGCGGTGACGCACGAGGCGACCAGGGAGGTGGTGCCGTGGCGGCGGTGCTCCATGACCGCCACCAGCGCTTCCTCAGGGGTTTCGGCGTTGGGGAAGGACTCCCCTCCCCCGCCGTGGCAGTGGACATCGACCAGGCCCGGCAGGAAGGTCGAATCGGTCGGGTCGGGCAGGTCCGGGCCGTACTGGGAGGCGGGTGCCACGCGGGCGATGGCACCGCCGCGCACTTCGATGACGCCGTCGTCGATCACGGAATCGGCCAGCACCACGCGGCCGCGGAGAACAGAATCACTCATAGAGCATATTGTGGCACAAATCGCAGACATGCGTTGTTGCTCATGCAAGCCAGCGCATGCGCCGCTCCACCGCCGCCCGGGCCTGCGAGCGCGCGGTCCCGGAGGCGCCGTCGAGGAACTCGAGGCCGCCCGAGGGCAGGCGCACGGCCACGACCCTGCCCCTGCGCACCACGATCGGCCTGAACATGCCGTTGCGCGATGGGCAGATCGCCCTCTCCCCCGCCTCGTCGGTCAAGCAGGACCGGTCCCGGTAGCCCACGTGCAGCTCGTCGAAGGACGGCAGGGCGAACACCCCGTCGGCGCGGCGGCGCAGCCCGGCCACCAGATCCGGCAGATCCTCGCGCTCGAACCCCCGGGAGCGCTCCACGATGGGAACGGCCCCGCCCCTGGACGCCTCGACGGCGGCGGCGAGCGCGCGCCTGGCCTCTGAGACGGGCAGGGACGCCCAGCGCGCCAGATCCTGGGCGCTGACGGGGCCGTGCCCGCGGGCGTAGCGCTCGGCCAGGAGGGCCAGCGCTTCGGCGTGGGCGGCTCCCCCCTTTGCGACGTCCCCCGCGGCGGGCAGCGAGGAGGCGTCGACGACCAGGTGCTCGTTGCCCCGCACCGGCCCCTGCGCGAGCACGCCGTCGATGTGGAGGCGGACCATCAGGTGGCGCCTGTTGACAGGGCTCCCCGGCGCGTCGTTCCCAACCGCCCCGGGGCCGCCCACCACGATCCCCGCGTCCTGCCACACTTCGACGAGCTGGGCGCGCGTGCGCGGGCCCGAGCGGGCGATCTCCTGCACCGCGAGCTGGCCCGCGCGGTCCACGACCGACTGGGCGAGCCCGTTCCGGATGGTCTGCGCCAGCCACGCGGAGTAGCGGTGCGCGAGGCAGGCGCGCAGCCAGTGGTGGTCGCGCGCGCTGGTCACGTGGACAGTGCCCCGCATCGGCCACGAGCGCACCAGTTCCACCCGCTCGAAGGCCTCCTCGATATCGGAGCGCGCCGCCCCCTCGGCGCGCACTCCGATGGCCCACGGGATCGCGCTGGGCTGCTGGCCCTGGATGGCCAGCAGGGCCTCCACCGCGGCGACCGGATCCGGCAGCGGGGCGGCCAGGCCCTGGCTGACGATGCGGGCCGCGGACACTTCCCGCGGCGCGTCCGGGGCGGCCATCAGAACAGGCGGGACTCGGGGTCGTCGAAGCCGCGCATCGCGTCGTAGTCGAGGACGACGCAGCGGATGCCCCGGTCCTCGGCCAGGGTGCGCGCCTGCTTCGAGATCTCCTGGGCGGCGAACACCCCCGTGAGCCCCTCCAGCAGGGAGTCGCGCCCCAGCAGCGACAGGTACCGGGTCAACTGCTCCACCCCGTCGATGCCGCCGCGGCGTTTCACCTCGACCGCGACATGGCGCCCCTCGGCGTCGCGCACCATGAGGTCCACGGGGCCGACCGGCGTGGGGTACTCCCGGCGCACCAGCTCCCAGCCCTCGCCGAGCACCTGGGGGACCTGCTCGGCCAGCAGGGCCTGCAGGTGGGTCTCCACCCCGTCCTTGACCAGGCCCGGATCCACGCCGAGGTCCTCCGTGATGTCACTGACCACGTCGAAGACGCGGATGACCAGGCGGTCGTCGCTCTTGGCGGCCTGGACGCTCCACACCTCGGTGACGCCCTCGGCCTCGTCGGCGGGGCCCGGGGCCTCGCTGACGACCGCGCACGGCGCGGTCATCCAGTTGAGGGGCTTGTACGAGCCCCCATCGGAGTGGATCAGGACCGAGCCGTCGCCCTTGACCATGATGACGCGCTTGGCGGCGTCGAGGTGGGCGGACAGGCGGCCGGAGTAGTCGACGGTGCAGGTTGCAATCACGATTCGCACGCCCTCAAAACTACCAGGGCGCCCCACGCCGGGCGCGCAGGGGCGGCCACGGGGGCTGTGAGGAGCCGGACTCCGGGCCCGGGGCGTCCCCTGTCCTCACCTGTGGGGCGGACCGGACTCCACCCACGACACGAGGCCGTTGTACGTCTCGCGCTGCACCGCGACCTCGTAGCGGTGGTCCCCGTGCGCCAGGCGCACCTCGACCACGCCGCCGTCGGCGCTGCGCGCGATCGGAGCGGAGACCTCGAGCCCACGGCGCGGCAACGAGTACACGGGCGAGGGCCGCAGCCCCATCAGCCGGTACCACGACAGCGTCTCCACCCCGTAGACGCCGATGCCCGCCGTCCAGCCCGAGTGCATGTCGGGGCGGGACCAGCATTGGAACGCGCCCACGCGCCGCGAGAGCCTGCGCGCGCGGACGTTGAGGTACGCCCATAGGCACGCGCCGCACAGCAGGAGGACCACCAGTGCCCACACGACCACGTGGAAAGGTCTCATCGCATCCTCCTGCTCCGCGGCGCGCCTAGTCCTGGGGCACCACCGACGCGTGGTCGGCCACGACGGTAACGAAATCGGAGTCGACGGAGGCGAATCCGCCGTTGACCTCGAAGACCATCTGGCCGTCGGCGACATCCACGTGGACGCGGCCGACCGCCAGTTGCGCGAGCAGGGGCTGGCGGCCCGGCAGGATGCCGAGGGAGCCGTCGATCCCCGGCACCCGGACCGCCAGGGCGTTCCCGTGCCACAGCCTCCCCTCATGGGAGACGACCTCGACCTGCAGGTGGTTCGCCGACGCCATCAGGCGTCCTTCTGCAACTCGTGCCAGTTCCGCTCGAGGTCGTCGATACCGCCGCAGTTGTAGAACGCCTGCTCGGGCACCTCGTCGTAGCGACCCTCCGCGATGCGCTTGAACGCCTCGATGGTCTCCGACAGGGGCACCGTCGAGCCGGGGACGCCCGTGAACTTCTCGGCCATGTACATGTTCTGCGAGAGGAACTGCTCGATGCGGCGGGCGCGCGCCACGGCCACCTTGTCGTCCTCGCTCAGCTCGTCGACGCCGAGGATCGCGATGATGTCCTGCAGCTCCTTGTTCTTCTGCAGGATCGCCTTCACGTGCGTCGCCACGTCGTAGTGCTCGCGCCCCACCAGCGCGGGGTCGAGGATCCGCGACGTCGAGGCCAGGGGGTCCACCGCCGGGTAGATGCCCTTGGCCGCGATCTCGCGGGACAGCTCCGTCGTCGCGTCCAGGTGGGCGAAGGTCGTGGCCGGAGCCGGGTCCGTGTAGTCGTCGGCCGGGACGTAGATCGCCTGCAGCGACGTGATGGAGTGGCCCCCCGCCGAGGTGATGCGCTCCTGGAGCTGGCCCATCTCGTCGGCCAGGTTGGGCTGGTAGCCCACGGCCGAGGGCATGCGGCCCAGCAGCGTGGAGACCTCGGAGCCGGCCTGGGTGAAGCGGAAGATGTTGTCGATGAACAGCAGCACGTCCTGGTGCTGGACGTCGCGGAAGTACTCCGCCATCGTCAAGCCGGTGAGCGCGATGCGCAGTCGCGTGCCCGGCGGCTCGTCCATCTGGCCGAACACCAGTGCGGTCTTGTCGAAGACCCCGGCCTCGCCCATCTCCTTGATGAGGTCGTTGCCCTCGCGGGTGCGCTCGCCGACGCCGGCGAACACGGAGACGCCGCCGTGGTCCTGGGCGACGCGCTGGATCATCTCCTGGATGAGCACGGTCTTGCCCACGCCCGCGCCGCCGAAGAGGCCGATCTTCCCGCCTTGCACGTAGGGGGTGAGCAGGTCGATGACCTTGATGCCCGTCTCGAACATCTTCGTGCGGGCCTCGAGCTGGTCGAAGGCCGGGGGCTGGCGGTGGATGGGCCACCGCTCCTTGATCTCCAGGGCCTCCCCCTCCTTGAGGTTGAGGACATCGCCGGTGACGTTGAAGACGTGGCCCTTGGTCACATCGCCGACGGGGACCGTGATCGCCGATCCCGTGTCGGTGACCTTCGCGCCGCGCACGAGCCCGTCGGTCGGTTTGAGGGCGATGGCGCGGACGAGGTTCCCGCCCAGGTGCTGGGCGACCTCGAGGGTCATCGTGAAGGAGCCCTCGTCCTCGCCCTGGCCGGAGAGATCCACATCGACCAGCAGGGCGTTGTACAGCGGCGGGATGCGATCGGGCGGGAACTCGACGTCGACCACGGGGCCGACGACTCGGGCGACGCGCCCTTCCGCGATGGGGGTTTCTTGTGTCATGGTTGTTCTCCGTGTCGAAAGGGGCTCAGCCCGCGTTCAATGCGTCGGCCCCGCCCACGATCTCCGTGATCTCCTGGGTGATTTCCGCCTGGCGGGCCGAGTTCGCCAGGCGCGTGTACTTCGTGATGAGTTCTTCGGCGTTGTCCGTGGCCGTGTGCATGGCGCGCTGGCGGGAGGCCAGCTCCGAGGCCGCGGACTGCAGGAGCACGTTGTGGATGCGCGATTCGACGTACAGGGGCAGCAGCACGTCGAGCACCGCCTCGGCGGAGGGGATGAACTCGTACTCCGGGAAGGACGCGGCGGGGTCGTCGTGGAACCCCCGTTCCGCCTCGCGCTCCTGGTCGGCGTGCGGCGAGTCCACCACGGACAGGGGCAGCATCTGGCGCACCTCGGGCACCTGGCTCATCACGTTGTTGAAGCGCGTGTACACCAGGTGCACGGATCCGACCCCCGAGGCGGGGTCCTTGTCCAGGAAACGGCCGAGCAGCTCGGCGGCCACCTCCCGGGTCGTCTCGATGGTGGGGGCGTCCGACTCCCCCTCCCAGGCCCGCTCGATGGGCACGGAGCGGAAGCGGAAGTACGCCGCGGCCCTGCGCCCGAAGGTGTAGATGACCGGCTCGTACCCCCCCGACTCCAGGTCCACGATGAGTTTCTCCGACTCGCGCAGAATGGTCGCGGCGTAGGCGCCCGCCATGCCCCTGTCCGAGGCGACGACCAGCACCGCGACGCGCGTCGTGTCCGCGCGCTCCCGGGTGAGGGGGTGGTCCAGGTCCGTGTGGATCGCGACCGCGGCGACCGCCTGGGTGAGCGCCTTCTCGTAGGGGCCCGCCTCCGTCGCCGCGCGCCGCGCCGCGCCGATGCGGGACGCGGCGATCATCTCCATCGCGCGGAAGACCTTCGCCAGCGTCATCGTCGAGGCGATGCGCTGCTTGTAGATCCTCTGCTGCCCGCCCATGGGTCAGGCCTTCGCTTCCGCTGCCCCGGGGCGGGCGCGCGTGATCTCCTCGCGCACGCGCTCGGCCTCGACCTCGCCCTCGTCGAGTTCGGCGGCGCCGCGCCCGGCGATGATCCACTGGGAGTGGAAGCCCTCGACGGCCTCCTTGAGGGCCTCCTCGGTCTGGGCGGACAGGTCCCCCGTGGCGGCGATCTCGCCCAGGACGCCGGAGTTGGCGCGCAGGTGGTCCAGGAGCGCGCGCTCGAAGGCGAGAACGTCCGTGACCTCCAGGTCGTCGAGGTAGCCGTGGGTGCCCGTCCAGATAGACGCGACCTGCTCCTCCAGCGGGTAGGGGGTCGATTGGGGCTGCTTGAGCAGTTCCATGAGGCGCTCGCCGCGGGTGAGCTGGCGCCGGGTCGCGGCGTCCAGGTCGGAGGCGAACATCGCGAACGCCGCCATGGAGCGGTACTGGGCGAGAGTGAGCTTGAGCGTGCCCGCGACCTTCTTCATGGCCTTGGGCTGGGCGTCGCCGCCCACGCGCGACACCGAGATGCCGACGTCGACCGCGGGGCGCTGGTTGGCGTTGAACAGGTCGGACTGCAAGAAGATCTGCCCGTCGGTGATGGAGATGACGTTGGTGGGGATGTAGGCCGACACGTCGTTGGCCTTCGTCTCGATGATCGGCAGTCCGGTCATCGAGCCGGCGCCCAGGTCGTCGGAGACCTTGGCGCAGCGCTCCAGCAGGCGGGAGTGCAGGTAGAAGACGTCGCCCGGATAGGCCTCGCGGCCCGGCGGCCGGCGCAGCAGGAGGGAGACGGCGCGGTAGGCCTCGGCCTGCTTGGACAGGTCGTCGAAGACGATGAGCACGTGCTTGCCGGAGTACATCCAGTGCTGCCCGATGGCGCTGCCGGTGTACGGGGACAGGTACTTGAACCCGGCGGGGTCGGAGGCCGGGGAGGCGACGATGGTGGTGTACTCCAGGGCGCCGTGCTCCTCCAGGACGGAGCGCACCGAGGCGATGGTCGAGCCCTTCTGGCCGGTGGCCACGTAGATGCAGCGCACCTGCTGGGCGGGGTCGCCGGTCTCCCAGACGGCCTTCTGGTTGAGGATCGTGTCGAGCGCGATGGCGGTCTTGCCGGTCTTGCGGTCGCCGATGATGAGCTGGCGCTGGCCGCGGCCGACGGGGATCATCGAGTCGATGGCCTTCAACCCGGTCGCCAGCGGCTCGTGGACCGACTTGCGCATCATGACGCCGGGTGCCTGCAGCTCCAGGGCGCGCCGCCCCTCGACGGCGGTGATCTCGCCGAGCCCGTCGATGGGCCGCCCCAGCGGGTCGACGGTGCGCCCCAGGTACCCCTCGCCGACGGGGACGGAGAGCACCTCGCCCGTGCGGTGGACGGCCTGCCCCTCCTCGATTCCGCCGAAGTCGCCCAGGATGACCGCGCCGATCTCGCGCTGGTCGAGGTTCATGGCCAGGCCCAGCGTCCCGTCGTCGAAGCGCAGCAGTTCGTTCGCCATGGTGCCGGGCAGGCCCTCGATGTGCGCGATGCCGTCGGCGGTCTCGATGACGTGGCCGACTTCCTCGGTGGCCACCTGGGCCGGGCGGTACGACTCCATGAAGGAGTCAAGGGCTCCGCGGATCTCCTCCGGGGAGATGCTGAGGTCAGCCATTAGCCTTCCTTACTTCCGTAGAATTGATGTGTTCGTATTGCGTGTCAGACCGCGATCCGGGCCCGCGCGTCCGCCAGGCGGGTCCGCACCGTCGCGTCGACGGCCGTGGATCCGGCGCGCAGGACGAACCCCCCGATGACATCGGGGTCGATGGAGATCGCCAGGTCGATCTCGGCGTCGAAGCGCTTGGACAGGATCGAGCGCAGGCGCTCCACTTGGGCACCGCTCATGGGGTGGGCCGTGGCGACGGTGACGAAGAGGCGGTCCTGCATGGTCGCCGCCCACGCGGCGTAGCGCCGCAGGTTGTGCAGCAGGCGCCCGTGGTGGCTGCGTCCCACGGCGCGGCGGATGAGGCGCATCGTCCAGGGGCTGACCCGGGAGGCGAAGACAGCGCTGGCCAGATCGCCGCGCTCGTGCTCGTCGCCGAGGCGCAGGTCCGACAGCCTCACGCGCAGGTCGCGCGTGTTCTGCAGGAAGTAGCGGACCTGGAACAGCTCCTCGCGCACGTCGTCGAGCGCGCCGCGGCGGAGGGCGTCGTTGAGGACGGCGAGGATGCCCAGGACCTCCAGGGCGGCGTCGACGTCCTCCGGTCTGGCCCAGTGGTCGGAGGCCATGGCGGCGACGACGGAGGATGTGGCGGCAGTGACGTGGGGGCCGAACGCGGTCCGCACGAGCGCGCGCTTGTCGGAGGCGCTCCTGGAGGGGTCGGTGAGCGCGCGGGCGAGCTTCTGGTCCTCCTTCACGATGTCGGCGAGGCCGAAGAAGTCCTCCGCGACGCGCATCGTGTTCGTGCCGGGCACCGCCAGCGCGTCGGCGAGAACGCGCGAGTAGGGCACCGATTCGATCGTGCGGACCGTCGTCATCGCGCGCCGTCCCGTGCCGCGTTCGTGTCCTCCTCGAGCTCGTCGAGGAAACGGTCGACGACGCGGCTTGTGAGCGCGGTGTCGCGCAGCTGCTCCCCGATGATCCTCTCGGCGAGCTCACTGGCCAGCAGCCCGACCTCGGCGCGCAGCGAGATCTGCGCCGCCTGCCTCTCGGCCAGGATCTGGCGCTGGGCGACCTCGAGGATGCGGTTGGCCTCGTCCTGGGCCTCGGCGCGGCCGGCCGCGACGATGGACTTCGCCTCCTCGTTGGCGCGCTCACGGATCTCGTGGGCCTCGGCATTGGCGTCGCGCAGGATGGCGTCGCGCTCGCGCGCGGCGGCCGCCTGGTCGGCCTTCGCCTTCTCCGCCGCGCCCAGGCCCTCCTCGATCTTCGCCGCGCGCTCGTCCATGACCCGGTAGATCCGGGGCAGGGCGAACCTGCCGACGAGCAGCAGCACGACGAGGAGGACGACGGCGGACCAGAAGATCTCGTAGGGCGGCGGCAGGACGACGGCGAGGCCGCCCTTCTCCTGCGCCGCTGCGAGGACGTGGAACATGGCGGTCAGCGGACGATGAGGGGCAGGACGAAGCCGATGAGGCCCAGGGCCTCGACCATGCCGGCGCCGATGATCATGTTCGTGAAGAGCCTGCCGGCGACCTCGGGCTGACGAGCGGTCGCGTCCTGGGTCTTACCGACCAGGAGCCCGATGCCCAGGGCCGGGCCGAGGGTGGCCAGGCCGTATCCCAGGTAGGCGAATGCTGCGGTTCCCATATGTGCTTCCTTTTGGTTGGAACGCCGGACGGCGTTGGGATCGGATCGAGGATCAGTGATGCTCGATGGACAACTTGATGTAGACGGTGGACAGGATCGCGAAGATGTACGCCTGCAGGAAGGCGACGAACACCTCGAAGGCAGTCATGACGAACATCGCGGCCCCGGTGAAGGCGCCCGCCGCGGACAGGGCCGTGAGCTGGTGGAGCAGTGCCGCCGTGCCGAAGTAGGTCATGCCGAGCAGCAGGTGCCCCGAGATCATATTGCACAGCAGACGCAGCGTGAGCGTGACCGGGCGCACCACGAAGGTCGAGAGGAACTCGATCGGCGTGACGAGGAAGTAGATCGGCCACGGGAGCCCCGGGGGGAAGAGCTGCGACCTGAAGAATCCCCCCGCTCCTTGCTTCACGATCCCCGCGCCTATGAAGGTGGCGTAGGAGATGACGGCGAAGACCAGGGGCACGGCGACCACGGAGGAGGCGGCGATGTCGATGCCGGGCAGGACGCCGGCGATGTTCATCGCGAGGACCCCGAAGAAGAGGAATCCGATGAAGCCCGCGAACTTGCGCCCGTTCTTGTTGCCCAGCATCTCCAGGGCGACGTTGCTCCTGATGTACCCGGCGATGGCCTCGACGGCCATCTGGCCGCGCGAGGGCACCAGCGACGCGCGGCGGGCGACCAGCACGAGCACCAGGCAGACCAGCAGGCCCATGATGACGCGGGCCAGCGTGAGGCGGTTGAACTCGAAGACGGTCCCCTCGCCGAAGATGGCGGGCTCGAAGAAGTCGTCGATGGAGGGCTGGTGGGGCTCGTTCGAGAAAGCGGGGACCGCGGTCGCCGCGATCACGGCGACCAGCAGGGTGAGGCAGGCCCAGTACCAGCGGGGTTTGCGCGTGGCCGGGGCCTTCGGCGCGGATTCGGCAGACAGGGGACGCCTCCTCGGGGTGAACATCATCGATGCGTGCGGGATCAACCGCAGGACCCCATTCTACCAGGAACTTCCCAGGGCGAGTGCGCGCGGGGCAGCGGGTCAATCGCCGCTGCGCCCCACCCTGGCCATGACGACCGCCTCGCCCGCGCTCGCGACGATGACCGCGACGACGGCGCCGATGGCGGCCGCCCGCACGTCGACGCCCAGGGCCCGGGGCAGGTAGAGCCCCAGTGAGAGCAGGAGGATCTTGGCGACGTAGCCGCCCCCCACCCACGCGGCGAAGTGGGCGCGGTCCACCATGGCGCGCCTCGTGAAGAACCACTGCGCGACGACGACGAGGACGACGACGACCAGGGCGAGGACGTGGCTCATCGGCCCTCCTGCGCGGCTCGGGCGCGGATGCGTTTGACTCCCGGGAACTCGCGCATGGTGACGACGACCCCCACTCCGACGGCTCCGCCCGTGGCGATGAGGACCCGCCACCAGTCGAAGGTGAGCAGGCCGACGGCGGGCAGGCACACGATGGCGGTCCACATCCACAGGATCGCGACGACGCGCCTGTGCGAGTGCCCCGCCACCATGAGGCGGTCGTGGAAGTGGCTCCTGTCCGCCATGAAGGGGCTCTTGCCCTTGCGCATGCGGCGGATCGACGTGACGACGAGGTCGAGGACCGGCATGAATATGACCGCAAGGGGCAGCAGGATGGGCAGCAGGCCGACGAGTATCTGCTGCTTGCCCAGCAGCGACGGGTCGATCTGGCCCGTCACTATGATGCCGCCCGCGGCCAGCACCAGGCCCATCGTCTCCGCGCCGCCGCCCATCATGATCGACGAGGGGTGGAAGTTGAACCACAGGAACCCCGTGCACACCCCCACCAGGGCGATGACGATCAACGAGGCGGCGGTGGCGTAGGAGGCGGCGCCCATGAGCCGCGTGATCGCGTAGGAGTAGACGAAGAACGCGCCCGCGCCGATGGCGATCATGCCCGCGGCCAGGCCGTCGAGCCCGTCGATGAAGTTCACGGCGTTGATGATGCCCACGACGATGAACACCGTGGCGAAGAGCGACAGGCGCGACGAGCCGATGGTGAGGCCGAAGATCGGGAAGGTGACCAGTTGGACCCCGCCCAGCGCCATGCCCCCGGTGATGAGGATCTGCCCGGCCAGCTTGGCCATCCAGTCGAGCTCGATGATGTCGTCGATGACCCCCAGGGCGCACATGCCCGCGGCCGCCGCCATCACGGACCAGGGGATCGCCGTCGTGAACAGGGGCGCCATGTAGGGGATGCGGCTGGCGATGAGCATCGTGATGATCAGGGCGATGGTCATGGCCACGCCCCCCAGGCGCGGGATGGGCGTGGCCTGCAGGTCGCGGCTGCGCAGCTGGGGCACTATGCCCCACTTGAGGCACACGAAGCGCACCAGTGGCGTCACCAGCAGGGTGAGCGCGATCGCCACGCACATGAGCAGCAGGTAGACCTTCATCGGGCGTTGCCCCCTTCCCCTGCGCGGCCCTCCGCCTCGAGCGGGGCCAGGGCCGCGATGTCGTCCGCCCCGAGCGCCCCGTGGCGCAGGACGCGCGCCGCCCCGCCGGCGAAGGCGACGACCGTGGACGGCGTGGACGAGGCGGTGGGCCCGGCGTCCACGTAGAGGCCGACGGCGCCGCCGAAGTAGGCGACCGCCTGGTCGATGGTGGTGGCCGGCGGGCGCCCCGTGGTGTTGGCGCTGGTGACCGCCATCGGGCCGGTCATGCGCAGCAGGGCGAGGGCCCCGGGGTGGTCGGGCACGCGCAGCGCGATGGTGCCCCCCGTGTCCCCCAGGTCCCAGCCGAGGCCGTCGCGGGCGCGCAGGACCAGGGTGAGGGGGCCCGGCCAGTGCGCGCGCGCGAGGCGCCGGGCCGCCTCGGGCACGTCCGCGCACAGCCTGTCGATGGAGTCCGGGTCCGCGACGAGCACGGGCGGGGGCTTCTGCCGGCCCCTGCCCTTCACGGCGAGCAGGCGCGCGACGGCGCCGGGGTTCGCCGCATCCGCCCCGATGCCGTAGACGGTGTCGGTGGGGATGACCAGGAGGGCGCCTGAGGCGGCCGCCAGGCGCGCCTTGTCCAGGTCGGGCGCGGCCCACCGGGGCGCGCAGGCGACGATCGTGGGCGTGGTGTTCATCGTGCTCATTGTGTCACGCCGGGGCGCTCGGCGACGAGGTACCGGTCCCTCCCCGCAAGATCGCGGTGGGTGGAGGCGCAGCAGTACCCCAGGGACTCTGCTGCGCGGCGCATCGCGGCCGACTGGGAGGGCGAGTGCTCCATGACGAGCGCGCCCCCGGGCGCCAGCAGGCCCAGGGCCCGTCGCGCGACGAGGCGGGGGACGGCGGTCCCGTCGGGGCTGCCCCCGTAGAGCGCACCGGCGGGGTCGGCCAGCGCCTCGGGCTGGTCGGGCATCTCGTCGGCGGGCACGTACGGGGGGTTGGACACGACGACGTCGGCGCTCCCGTCGAGGTGGGCCAGGGCAGCGCCGTCGGTGGCGTCGGCGAGCAGGAGCTCCACGCGCCCCGGGGCCAGGGCGCCGATGTTCGAGGCGGCCAGGCGCGCCGCCGCCTCGTCGGCCTCGACCGCCCAGACGCGGCAGCCGGGGACCTCGGTGGCCACCGCGATGGCGATGGCGCCCGAGCCGGAGCACAGGTCGACCACGGTCGCCGAGCCCCTGCGGCCCACGGCCGTGCGGGCGCGGTCGATGGCGGCCTGGGCGACGCACTCGGTCTCCGGGCGCACCACGAAGACGCCCGGCGCTGCCCGCAGGGCGAGGGAGCGGAAGTGCATGCGCCCGGTGATGTGCTGCAGGGGGACGCGCCGGGCGCGGGCGCTGACGGCGCCCCGCAGGCGCTCCACCTCCTCAGGCGCCAGCAAGGGCGGGGCGGACCACAGGGAGTCGGCTCCGCACGCCCATTCGACCAGTGCGCGGGCGTCCGCTGCGGGGCTGTCGACCCCGGCGGCGGACAGCTCCCGCGCCGCCCAGTCCACGAGGGCGCGCGGCGCAGTGCCGTCGACGGTCACGGGGCCGAGGCCGCCTGGGCGAGCCGTTCGGCCTCGTCGGCCTCCCGCAGCGAGGCGATCACGGGGTCCAGGGCGCCGCCGAGCACCTGGTCGAGGTTGTGGGCCTTGAAGCCCGTGCGGTGGTCGGCGATCCTGTTCTCCGGGAAGTTGTAGGTGCGGATCCTCTCGGAGCGGTCGACGGTGCGCACCTGGGAGAGGCGCTGGGCCGAGGCCTCGGCCTCCCTCTTCGCGCGCGCCTCGGCGGCCAGGCGCGAGGCGAGGACCCGCAGCGCCGCTTCCTTGTTCTGCAGCTGCGACTTCTCGTTCTGCATCGACACGACGATGCCCGAGGGCAGGTGCGTGACGCGCACCGCCGAGTCGGTGGTGTTGACGGACTGGCCGCCGGGGCCGGAGGAGCGGTACACGTCGATGCGCAGGTCGTTCGGGTCGATGACGACGTCCTCGTCGTCCTCGATCTCGGGCATGGCGAACACGCCGACGGCGCTCGTGTGGATGCGGCCGGCCGACTCGGTGACCGGGACGCGCTGGACGCGGTGGACTCCGCCCTCGTACTTGAGGTGGGCCCACACGCCCTCGTCGGGCGCGGGGCTGCCCTTGGCGCGGATCGCGAGGGTCACGTCCTTGAAACCGCCGAGCTCCGTGCGGGTCGCGCTCATCTCGGTGACGCTCCAGCCGTGCGCCTCCGCGTAGCGGGCGTACATGCGGGCCAGGTCGGAGGCGAAGAGCGCGGACTCCTCGCCCCCCTCCCCCGCTTTGATCTCGAGGATGGCGTTGAGGGCGTCCTGCGGGTCGCGCGGCGCCAGGATCCGCATCAGCGCCTCGTGGGCGGCAGCCGCTTCCTCCTCGAGGGCGGGCACCTCCTGGGCGAAGGAGGGGTCCTCCGCCGCGATCTCGCGGGCCGCGCCCAGGTCCTCGCGCGCCGCGGTCAACCGGTCTGCCGCGGCTTTGACCCTGCCGAGTTCGGCGTACCTGCGCCCCACGCGGCGCAGGCGCGCGGGGTCGGCCAGGGTGGCAGGGGAGGCCATGTCCTGCTCGACCTGGGCGTACTCCGCCAGCAGGGGCTCCAGGGACGCGAGGTCGTCGTGGGGCTGGTTCATCGTGCTCCTCGTGTGAGAGAAGCGCTGCGGCGCCCCGCCGCCCGGGGGCGCGGGCGCCGCAGCGCCGGGGTCCTGCGCGGACGGCTCACTTCTTGGGGCGCACGCGCTTGCCGTAGCGGGCCTCGAATCGGGCGACGCGGCCGCCGGTGTCGAGGATCTTCTGCTTGCCCGTGTAGAACGGGTGGCAGGCCGAGCAGACGTCCACGCGCATCTGGCCGGACGCGATGGTGGAGCGGGTGTGGAACGAGTTCCCGCAGGTGCAGGTCACGACGGTGTCCACGTATTCGGGGTGGATGCCCTTCTTCATGGGTTTCTCCTGGATCGTTTGATGCCCCGGGTCCGGACACGCGGCGCCCCCCGCGTCTTACGGGGGCCGCCTTCCAGCGCGCCTGGGCCGTGGGGCCGGGCGCCTGGGGCATGCCGGTGAACCGGAAAGCCGACGCGCCATTATGGCACGCCCGGGGCGGCCGGGTCCACGCGCGCGGTGCGCTGTGCGCGAAACCTCGTACAGCCCCGGGACGGCGCTGCCCCTCAGAACGAGCCCGAGTAGCCCGATCCGGAGAAACTGCCGCCGGAGGACCCATAGCTGCCGCTGCCCACCGAGGTCGACGACGAGGACGACGAGGACGACGAGGACGGGGGCGTCCACGAGTGCTCGTCGTAGTACCTCCCGTTCATCATGCTCAGCGGCACGAAGACGGGGACGCTCCCGATGCCCTCGGCCTGGCCGAATCCGGCCAGCTCCAGATCGGCGACGCCCGGCACGGAGAAGTTCGGGCGGATCGTGCGGCTGGGGTCGTAGTCGATGAACTCCCCGTTGAGCTTGTAGGCGCCGTCCGGTTCCGCCATGTCGTCCTCCGGCGGCTGGGTCTGGGCCTTCTGCCAGCGCAAGCGCCGTTTCCACGCGTACTCGGACGTGTCGGCGTCCAGGGAGGCGTTGATGACATCGACGGCGCACGAGCGGGTCTGCTCGCTGATGGCGTCCAGGGCGGCGAGCGCCTCGTCGGGGGTGGTCGTGCCGTCGCGCAGCTGCCCGCGCATCGCCATGATGGCGTCCGTCTGCGTCCTGATCCAGCGCATGATCCCATCGCGGCTGGCGCGCGCCTCAGCGGTCTTGATCTCGTCGGTGACGGTATCGACCAGTTCCTCGAGCGAATTGAGATCCTCCATGACCGGGCCGATCTCGTTCGCCCAGGCCCCCTCCCAGTCGCCCCGCATGCTGAAGAAGTCGGAGGCGGAGACGATGGCGTCGTCACTGAGGTCCATCTCCTCAGCCGCCGAGGCGAGCGCTTTGGCGTCGTTGCGCGCGGGCACCGAGAAGCGCAGCGCGCCGCGGACATCGACATCCGGCCCGCTGTCGGAGAGCCTGGCGATCTCGTCCTTGTAGTGGGCGAAGCGCTGCTCGACGATGGCGCCGTACTGCGAGCCCGGGGGTATGGACACGAGCGCCGCCTCCGTGGTGGCCCTGTCCCTGTCGACATTGCCCATGTGGAGCTCGAAATCGCGCTTGGCACGGGCGATCTTCCGCGGGTTCGAGACGAACACCCAGATCTCGCCCAGGCCGATGAGGGCCCCGACGACGCTGAAGAAGAGCGCGGAGCCGGACACGTGGAACGCCCCCGCGTGGGGCGCGATGGCGCGGGCCCCGGCGAGCATTCCCGCGTCCCAGTTCTTGCCCTTGAACTCGGCGCGCATGGCGTCGATGGTGTCCTTCCCCACGGACTCGCCCGGATCGCGGTCCTCGCCGAGGTAGGTGGCGGCCTCGCGCTGCTTGGGGGCGACGGCGAAGACCAGGGTGCCCGATGCCCACTTGTCCGGGTTCGCCCCGTCGATGAGCCCGAGTTGCGGGTTGCTGCGGGCGAAGGCGAGCACCGCCTCGTTGAAGTTGCCCGTGGGCACCTCGGCGAGGGTGAGGTAGACGACCCTGGAGGGCCTGGCGAACTCCATGGCGTTGGTCTCCCGGGACAAGAGGTCCTGGTTGAGGACTCCGGCCTCGTCGTAGACCTCGACGCCGGTGGGAGCGGCATGGCCCGTTCCGCGGTTGCCCGCCAGGCCGACCGAGATCCACGCGAGGGGCGCCAGGAGCGCGGCGGCCACGAGCAGTCTGAGGAAGGCGCGCACGACGCGCCAGTGGTTCTTGGCTTCCTTGGCGGGATCCTTCGATTGGCCAGGGCTTTGGCCGACGTAGTCGATCATGGTGCACGATTCTACCGGCTCCCAGTACTCAGGGGCACCGGTTCGCCGCGCGATGAGCGAGCGGCGAACCGGCGAGCGCGCCCGTCGGCGGGCGCCTCCCCGCATCGGGGCAGGCAACGGCGCATTGGAGTAGGCAATT
>ERZ773009.387-NODE-387-length-32163-cov-3.757039_pt1 | contig 32163 bp, 36 predicted proteins | sample MGYA00580663_ERZ773009 | MGnify/ENA primary metagenome ERZ773009 (study PRJEB29015, sample SAMEA2737969) | human oral metagenome | biome: human oral; feature: human-associated habitat; material: dental | place: China | collected 2026 ... | reverse complement strand
AAAACTGGGGAGAAGCCAAGAGCCAGTGGCCCACTTTAAAGAGTGGACCACTAGCTCGATCAGAAACCGTGAAAAGGGCCGAAAACCGGGAGAAAGTCATGAGCCAGTGGACCACTAGCTCAGTCAGAAGCTGAGAAAAGCCATAAACTCCACCCAACAAAAAAGCGGCCGGCAATGCCGGTCGCTTTTGACTTATTTTGTAGGTGACCAGGTCTTGATGACTGGTTCCGCTTGGTTTTTGATGAAGGCGTCATCTGTGATATAAGAAACGACTGATACCACATAGTATTGATCTTTTTGGTCATTTGGTGCGAAGACATAGTAGACGATTTGGCTAGATAAGTCGGGATTATCGTTTGGCCCGTATTTTGCCTGAATTCTGATGGCTTCATCAGCAAAAGGCAACTTAGTCTTAGTGATCTCGATAAAGTAAGGGGTCAAGGTAGAGTTGATATGGAATACCTTATCCTTTGCGTGTAGTTCAAGATCAGTAGCCTTTTTCATGAAATCGGCCACTTTTTCGCGCGGATAGGCATCTAGTTTCTCAAGGGTGACCACGACATCTTCGTTATTGCGGTCGTATTGAAGCAGTCTACCCTCATTTTCCTCCTTGTATTTAGTGAACTCTTTAAAATCTTCTGGGACATTGACCCAACCTGTTAGATCGCTCCCAACACGTTGGGACTTGCCTTCATTGTAAACTTCTTTCTTAGCTTCCTCGCGTAGCTTCGAAATGGATTCAACGGAAGAGGTGTTGTCCTGCTGACTTTGTTCTTCAGCTAAGATAGCAGTTGGCGCTAAGCTAGTAGCCAAAGCCAAACTTAAGAGGACGCTTTTCAATAATTTTTTAGTCATGTGATTCATCCTTTCTACTAGTTGGCTGGCTTAGCTTGCCATTTTTCTAAGTGCTTAACTAAGTTTTTAAGGGATTCTTCATTAGAGCTGAAGAAGGTCAAGCGCACGATACGGTTGGCATCATCAGGATGGGCGAAGTCAATGATGACGGACCGGCTATCATCTGATTTGGTCACATCAATTTGATAAACATAACCCAAAGGTTTGCCTAGGTTAACAGGGACAGTCGTCACCTTTTTGCCATGGGCTTTGAAGGCGTAGACGGACATGTCATTTTGGGCCATATAGTCCAGTGGCTTGAGTTTTTTGAATGCTTCAGGCAGGTCGCCTTCCTTGACGTCTTGGATATCGATGTAGAGTTCTTCTTGATTGTCTTTGTCCAGGTAGTGAATGGTGGTATCCTTGGTATCGCCTTTTTGTTCTTGGAAATTACCAGGAAGGTTGAAGTAGCCGGCATTAGGGAGGCCTACTTGGACTGATTTAGCTTGGGATTCGTTAGATTTTTTGAAAAATGAGTCTTTGCTTGACTCCTTGGCAGATTCTTGGCTAGTGCTACTTGCAGCACTTGATTCAGTAGCTTGAGCCACTGTAGTTAAGGCTAAATGACCGGCCAAGGCTAAGCTAGCCAAAGCTAATAGAGGGATAGATCGTTTCATTGGAAACTCCTTTCGTTGACTTACTTGGTGTCAGACCAAGTTTTAGTGAGGGTTGGTAGTAACTTGTCGATGCTGTCCTTATTAAAGTTGTAGACGCGAATCAAAAGCAATTTGGCGCCTGTGCTAGCAGGGGCTAGATTGTAATTCATCAGGGTAGGGACTTTTTTGCCATCCATTTCAAGTAGGATGGTCGCCGTGAGCATCATACCTGCCTTAGGATCATCGGCCTTGATTCGGTCGACAGCGACATAGCCAGCATTGCGCTTGCCCATTTCCTCACCCAGATAGCCCATGGTATAGAGGTAGACGTCTGAGTTGTCAGGGGCATCTGCTACTGGCTGATGTGGATCCAGGGAACGCAAGATGACCGTAATGCTACCGTCAGCATTGGCCCATTCCTTGTATTTTTCTTCGTCCTTGGTCTGGCTAAAGTCAGCCGGAATGGTGACATAGCCCATGGTGTCCGTCCCCACGCGTTGGGTTTGGTCCATATTGAGGGTTGGAGCCGCAGGCGCTTTATTATCTTGGGCCTTCACACTGCTTGGCGTCAGGCCAGCCAGTCCTATTAAGACCAAGGTCAAGCTAATCAGGAGGCCACGCCAGAATTTTTTTCTAAGTTTCATGGTAAGGCTCCTTTCTATTCATACTTGGTTGGAGACCAGGTAAACATAATAGGGGCTAGTTTATCTATGGCAGCCCGGTCAGGTCCGGTGATGGTTAGTAGAATGACATCTTCCTTATTGTTAAGGCGGAGATAGTAGAAAGTAGATTCAGACCGGTCAGGTAGGGTAGTCGCGACATGGTAGAAGGTCAAATTATTGACGGTCGCAAATTCTCCCATATTGTTGCTACCACCTTCACCAATCCGCTCGCGCAAATTGAGGAAGCCAATCCAATAGACGGGTGACAGGTCTTTGAAGTCTTGAGGAATTTTGTCGTCGGTAGGTGCCTTAACATCGCGAATACCCCAGACGATTTCTTGGCCACTGGCCTCGTCGCGGAAGCGGTAGGCTTGTTCGTCCTTGCTTTGGCCTTCAACTGGCACAAAGCGAAGGGGGATTTGCAGATAGCCGGCATCTTCATTGCCGTAGACCACTGTTTTTTCACCGAAAATGTTTTTATCTTCGGCAGTTGGTGGGGGTGAATTGCTCTCTTGGGCATGAGCTGTCCCTGGGAGACCAGCTGTTAGGAGGCAGAGACTAAGTCCGGATAGCAGAAGTTTCCGGAGCCATTTATGACTCATAATCATCTTCCTTTCTCTAGCAAGTGCAAATCATTCTGAAAATGACACTTGACTATGCAACTATTATACCACTCTTTGAAAAGGGCTTCAAATCATGTCCTATAAGGCAAATGCCGACAAAAATAGCCCACCTCAAGTCAAGCACTTGGGTGGGCTATCTAGCCAACTTATTTCATAAAACGAGTCAGAACCAAGCTTAAGACGGCACTGAGGATGGAGACTAGGATGAGGAGACCCAACAACCATTCAAATTGCTTGAGCACTACTAAGACTAGCCCCAAGAGAGCCAGACTGGCATAGGCAACGCTGAGAATGACGATTTCCCGATGGGAACTTAATTCTAAGAGTGTGACAATGTGGTCGCGGAACCAGTAGAGATAGCCAGCGAAAATCAGCAGACAGATGGGAATAAGGCTGAATAGGGCAGACATGAGAATCACCTACTTTTTCTTTTTCTTGAGCACTTGGCTTTTGAGTCTTGGACTGACTTGCTTACTTGAAATAGGGGGCAGGGGATTCTGGCGTAGGGCCAGGAAGATCAGAATCTGACGCAGGGCTTCATAGGCGATGGCCAGCGCTAGCAGAATTTCTAGGACCAGGGATTGGCTTACTCGTTGGCTAATCCCAATCAGAACGGCCAATAAGACAAAGATCAATAGGCTGATGTTGACCTTGAGCTTGGATAAATCAAAGCGTTTGTAGAAGGTCGGATAGACCGCTAGGTCAGCCGTCAGACTTTGCCAGTCAGCTTTTGGCGTCAACTTGGTCAGGTAGTACCAGGTCATGAGGCCATAGAGGCCGGCGCAAATGGCTAAATTGAGCCAGATGGTGCTGCCAGGCGCTAGTGAGATCATGGCGAAGACAACCAGAATCAAGAAGTTACGATGATGGCAGGCTAGATAGATGGGGCGCTTTTGCTCCGGAATTAAGGCAAAGGCCTGACGCTGGGCGTCGAATAAATAGAGGGCTTGTTGCTTGTCATTAAATAATTCATTAAACATATAGCGAGTCCTTTCCTCTCTCTCTACTTCTATTATAAGACCCTTTTCAACTTCTTACAAGAGGGCAGGGAATAGAAAAAGGACAGGAAGCTGACTTCCTGTCCGGGGGGAATCTATTTTATTCTTCTAGGTAGGCCTGTTGTTCGTTGGAGATCGCCATGAGCTTATCACGCAACTGACCTTCCATGAGCTGGAGTTCCTGTTCGGCGATTTGACGTTGACGACGTCCTTCGCGTTGGATTTCTAGGGTTTGTTCGATGGTTTCAATCAAACTGTTTTGAGTATGTTGTAGGGTCTCGATATCGATAACACCTCGTTCGGATTCGCGGGCGGTGTCGATCGCCGATTGTTTGAGCATGTCGGCATTACGTTTGAGCAAGTCGTTAGTAGTTTGGGAGACTTGGCGTTGGCTAACCGCGGCATTTTGCTGACGGAGTAGGGTCAAGGCAATCATGACCTGGTTCTCCCAGAGCGGAATGGCCGTGTGGACGGAGACTTGAATCTTCTCAGCTAAGGCCTGGTTGGTATTTTGAATCATACGGATTTGTGGCGCTTGTTGGACCGTCATTTGGCGGGTTAAGCGCAGGTCGTGGGTCCGTTTGTCCAAGCGGTCTAGAAATTGGTTGAGGTCGTTGACAGTTTGGACGTCCATTTGGTCACCGGAAGCCTTGGCTTTTTCGATGGCAGCAGGGATAATCTCTTCTTGTAACTCCTGCATCTTAAGCTCGCCGGCTGCGATGTAGATGTTAAGGGCTTCGAAGTAGTCCTTGTTCTTCTGATAGAGTTGTTCCAACATGAGGTTGTCGTTGAGCAGCTCATTCTTCTCGCGTTCTAGGCGGATGGCCACACGGTCAATGGCAGTACCAATCTTCTGATAGCGGGCTTGGGTTTCAGCAATGGAAGCCTTAATCTTACCAAAGAATTTTTGGAAGATATTAGGAGAGGCCGTTAAGTCACGCGGGTTAGAAGATTCCAGTTGGTGCATGAGGTCGGTTAGGACATCAGCAATTTCACCTGTATCCTTGAGTTGGACCTTGTTGAGCATGCCATGGGAGAACTCGCTCAGTTTCTTCTGAGCATTGGAGCCGTAGGCGATGACGGCACTCATATTCTGCTCGTCAATCTGCTTAGCCAAATCATAGGCCTGTTGCTGGCGATGTTCTGGCAGGCGGTCAATTAGCTTTTCAGTGGTGACGGCCCGCTTAGCCATCATCTCGGCATCCACTAGGTCAGTGTGAGGGGAGGTAGGGCTAGGCGTCTCTTCTAGGTCGAAGGGATTACCCAGCAAGTCTTCTACCGTACTAGTTTTAGGTGTTTGGGCTTGCATTTCTTCAAATAAATCGGGACGTTCTGACATTATGCTTCATCCTTTCCAAGGTTAATGAGATCTTCAACACTTTCGTCTGATTGGAGCGCTTCTTGGCTCTTAAGGGTGCGATTGGCTACGTAGAGTTCATCTTCCATTGCCTTGAGATCTTCCTGGTGGAAGTGAACATAGGCATCGTTAATGGATTGACAGAGCTTCTCAATAGTGGCCGCTGATTTTTCTAAAATCATGTAGGTTTGCTTGTTCTTGGCAACGTGGCCGTTAATTTCGTTATACTTCTTAAGAATATCTTCTAGGGAAGGCAGGTACTTATAGAGGAAGTCACTGGCTTCGACCAGGCGTTTAGGCTGATTGACGATGTCCTTGAAGTAGTTTTGGCAGACCTTAACGGTATTGTAGCGAACTTCTAGAGTACGGAGCTTAGCGTTTTGGTTGAACTCCTGCTCGATGCTTTGGATTTGCGGTTTGGCAGTTGCCAGTTGTTCGCGTAAGAATTGAATTTCTTGGTCTGACAAGCCTGCTTGGCGGTAGTGTTGGACCTTGTTGCTGCTTGTGCGTGTGACAGAAGTCTTATAGGGGGCTTCCTCGCTAGGTCCGGCAAACTTGGCTAGAACCACCAAGCCGGTCACGCAGGCCAAGCCGAATAGCTCTAGGAAGATGAGACCGATGATCCATTCAAAGTCCATGTGTTGGCCTGAGACAATGGCATTGACAGCCAGGATGGTGCAGGCAATACCAATATAGAAGAAGTAACGGACCCAGTCAGCAGGTTTGAGCTTATTAATCAGCTGGAAGCCAGTGGTTAGGATTAGAAGGCCCAGTCCATAGAGGAAGAAAGCCCAGACTAAGCGTGAGGCCAAGCCATAGCCTCCGCCAAATAAGTCTTTGAATAGGAAATTCAAGACGAAGAGTAGGCCGATGCCAAGACCGGCACGACGTTGAATACTTTTTTTATATGCTGCCAAACGGCTGGAGAAATCTAAGTTTCGATAGGCTAGGTGGAGTACAAGGGAAGTGACAATCAAAGGACTGACAATCGTTAATTGACCTAGTAACCGCATATGTAACCACATATGTAACCACATATTCAAAACCTCCTTATTTGTTTTACTGTCTCTATTGTAGCACAGAACTTGAACTTGTATATCGGACTTGAGGCCTATTTTTAAGTAAGACTTAAGCCGTGGCCTTTTTCTTGCTTTATGGCAGGGGAGAGGCTATGCTAGAGTCAAGTAGTAAAAGGAGGTCTGCTCTATGAAAATTGCAGCCAATGAAGTCAGCTTTAATCAATCATCCCGCATGGTGTCGACCCAGTTAATCTTTGATGGCGTCATTCTGCAAACCTACCTTAATCAGGTAAGATTAGACCAAGGCCAGGTGGTCGAGCGTGAGCTTATCCATAAGAAACCGGCCGTGGCCATTCTAGCCGTCACGCCTGAAGACAAGGTCCTCTTGGTCAAGCAGTACCGGGCGGCCATTGATGGCGATACTTATGAAATTCCAGCTGGTATTCTAGATAAGGGTGACCAAGATGCGCCCCTAGAAGGTGCCAAGCGTGAGTTAGAAGAAGAAACGACCTATCAGGCAGCCCATTGGCAGAATCTGGGCGACTTCTATGCCTCACCAGGCTTCTTAGATGAGAAGTTAACCCTCTATTATGCCCATGGTCTGGTCTCAGTCGAGAATCCACTGCCACAGGATGATGATGAGGGCATTGAACTCTTTGAAATGACTCGTCAGCAAGTCCAAGATTTACTTGACCAAGGCCAAATTATTGACCTTAAGACCCTCTACGCTCTCCAACTCTGGTTGGGAGGAGGTGGCCTGCATGCCTGAGACCGAAACGCGCATGTCCCGCTACCACGGCAAGGACAAGCACCGACGGGAATATGAAGACTATGTCAAGGGGGGCGCCAGCCAAGAAAGCAAGCAAGCGGATTGGCCAGCCCTAGAAGACCAAGACCAGGACTTGGGCCAAACTCAAGTCTACTCTAGTAAGAATTGGCAAGAAGATCCCTATGCCTATCATGAAGTGGAGGAAATCCCGCAAGCGTCCCATTATCAAGACTATTCAGCTTATGAAGATTCATCTTATGGGACTGAGACCTACCAGGATGAGGGCTACGACTATGATGAGCATCAGGCCTATGTGGCTTATAAGGAAAATGAAGAATACGAAGAATATGACGGATATGGAGAAGAGCCCGCACCGGCTCCTAGCAAGCCCCCTAAAGTCAAGGGGCCTTATAGCCTGCGACTGGATCGTTTCCTTAATAATGCCCTGATACTGGTAGCTGTCTTGCTACTCATTGTCATGGTGATTATGTTTGTATTTTAATGAGAAAAAGGAGTTAATCTATGAAAATCGGACTTATTGGCGCTATGGAAGAAGAAATCCGCCTACTCAAACAAGCACTCCAGCAGGAATCAGAGCAAGTTGTGGCTGGCTACACCTTCTACCAAGGGCAACTCTCTGGCCAGGACGTGGTCTTGGTCCAATCCGGGATTGGTAAGGTCAATGCCGCTATGACGGTGACCTTGCTCAAGCAGCTGTTTGATGTGGACCTAGTCATCAACACCGGGAGCGCCGGCGCACTGGGCCATGGCCTCAAGGTAGGGGACGTGGTGGTAGCAGATCAACTGCGCCATCATGATGCGGATGTGACAGCCTTTGGCTATCAAATCGGTCAAATGGCTGGCATGCCCGCTGCCTATGAGACCCACTCAGCCTTGTCAGACCTGGCAGCCCAACTCTATCAGGCCAAGGGTAAGCAGGTCTATCGTGGTTTGATTGTGTCAGGTGATTCCTTCGTAGCGGGGCCAAGTCAACAGGCCCCAATTAAGGCCAATTTCCCTGAGGCCCTAGCCTGTGAAATGGAGTCGGCCGCTATCGCCCAAGCGGCCTATGTCCTCAAGACCCCTTGTGTGGTCATTCGGGCCATCTCAGACTCTGCCGATGACCAAGCCAATATCAGCTTCGATGAGTTTATTCTCTTAGCTGGTAAGGAATCTGCCAACTTGGTTATGGAACTCTTGGAGCGTATGGGGGAAGCTATCTAATGAAACGATGTGATTGGGCCACTAAACATGCTTTGGAGACGCATTATCATGACACCGAATGGGGCGTGCCTTCTTATGACGACCATTATCTCTTTAAGATGTTGGTCCTTGAAGGTATGCAAGCTGGCCTCAGCTGGTTAACCATTTTGTCTAAGATGGAGACCCTCTGCCAAGCCTATGATGACTTTGTGCCTGAAGTAGTGGCCAAGTATGACGAGGCCAAATGGGAGGCCTTGTTAGCCGATCCTGGTGTGGTACGCAACCGCCTGAAGATTAAGGCCGTTACTACTAATGCCAAAGCCTATTTGGCGGTCTCTGAGGAGTTTGGTTCTTTTTCAAACTATATTTGGAGCTTTGTCCAAGGCCAGCCCCTCATCAATCACTGGACTTCAATCGACCAGGTCCCAGCCAAGTCAGCCTTGTCGGATAAGCTAAGTAAAGACCTGCAGAAGAGGGGCTTCAAGTTTGTGGGCTCCACCACGGTTTATGCCTTTATGCAGGCTGTCGGAATGGTGAATGACCACCTAGAGTCTTGTGACTTCAAGTAGGATTAGCCAAGCAAAAATATTTACGCGCCAAGACTTGTCAGGGTCAAAAGAATTTGCTATAATTGTAAGAGTGTAAAATAATGCAGCATAAAAAAGGAAAGCGCGTCAACAGTTGATTGCCCCCTTGGGGTAGGTTAGTAACTGCGGCTGCAGAAAAGCGAACGCCTTACATCACCTGCACGCATTCGGTTTTTTAGGATTATTTTACTCCAAACAAAAATCTATTTTATTGGAGGAATTCAAGAATGTCTCGTTACACAGGTCCATCTTGGAAATTATCTCGCCGCTTAGGCATCTCATTATCTGAAACTGGTAAAGAGTTAGCACGTCGTAACTACGCACCAGGTCAACACGGCAACCAACGTAAGAAAATCTCTGAGTATGGTTTGCAATTACAAGAAAAACAAAAATTACGCCACACTTACGGCATGAACGAGCGTCAATTCGCGACCTTGTTCCGCAAAGCTGGTAAGATCAAAACCGGTAAACACGGTGAAAACTTCATGGCTTTATTGGAAACTCGTTTGGACAACTTGGTATACCGTTTAGGTTTTGCTACCACTCGTCGTCAAGCTCGTCAATTAGTAAACCACGGTCACGTGACTGTTGACGGCAAGCGTGTGGACATTCCTTCTTACTTGGTAACACCAGGTCAAGTGATTGGGTTGCGTGAATCTTCTCGCGACTTAGCAATCATTAAGGAAGCTTTGGAAAACACTGTTTCTCGTTTAGACTTCGTTTCTTACGATGCAGCTGCTTTCGAAGGGACTTTGACTCGCTTACCAGAACGTAGCGAACTCAACGCTGAAATCGACGAAGCCCTCGTCGTTGAATACTACAACAAATTAGGCTAAGCCTAGCATTTAAGAAAACACGCCGGTTGACGGCGTGTTTTTTCTAAAATGGAAAGTGGGAGATTATAATGACACAACAAAGTACAAACGAGCAGATATCTATCCGAAATATGGATATAAAACAATATAATGAAATAAAGAAACACTATGTGCCAGAAGACAATACGGATAACGAGCAGAGTATAGGTAATTTTAAGGCAGAAAAAGGTTCAGTAAAAATTACTGGATATGAGAATGGAACAGTTCTATTCCAAGGGATAGGCGCATTGAAAGAGTGTAGTATGTGGAAGAGGCGCTTTGAAAACACTTCTGCTATGGATAATTTAGAGTTCAGTGGATATTTATCTTTAATAATTGATGTGATTTTCGGTAAGGAGAGGTCTTTCGATGAACCAAAAAAGCAAAAGATTCTACCAGTCAATTTTTGGAATCATTCATACATAAAGTTTATTGTTTCTTTATTTCTGTATACTCTGCTTATGCTTGTGTTTATAATATTCGCAGGGATTATTAGTAAATGCTTAACTAGTTTCAATTTTACAAATGATAGTGATGAACTTATTAAAGGTATCCTTATAGCTGTTATACCAATATATATTAGCTTTATTATATCGGAGTTTCAAAGGAAAGAGCAAGAACGCAAAAGCAATAATGAAAAAATGGGATTAATCAATAATCTATCTAGTGAACTTAGGATTACACAAAATGCATTAGTTATATGTGAAAATTACATTGAAGGTATCGAGAAAATAGTAAAAGACCAGATTCAAGAGGAAGAAAAAGTAGAAAATCAGAATCAAGAGAAAGATAAAGTAGAAGATCAGAATCAAAAGAAAGAAAAAATAAAAGAGTACATAAGCGATGAATACGACAAAGTACTAATACAAACGATTATAAATAGAATTAATTTATCTATATTAGACAAAATTATTAAACATGAAAAAATGACGGATAGGTTCATTACTGACATCCAAAATATATACTATTCAATAGAAGAATTAAAAAGCTGGTATGACAAAGTAGATGCTTTAGAGTTTAAGCATATGGCAAACAAAATTGGAGGGGAAATAGAAAAAGCGTTAGAAGCGATAGATAATTATACGAAAGTTTTTAGATAGATTAGTTACTTAATAGGTTATTATGAAAGGAGCCTGTCCATGGCCTCAGTTACTCTCCAAATGGACGCAACCACCCGCGCCCAAATGAAAGCAACTTATGCCGACTACCTACTAGAGCCGGTGCCTCATAGTGAATTCCGCGCCCAAGTCGATGGGGTCACCATTACGGCCTATGCCAGTGGCAAGGTCCTCTTCCAGGGCAAGGATGTGGAAGCTCAGGTAGCCCGTTGGCAGGGCCAGGCGACTTCGGCGCCTGCCACCAAAAAAAGCGCCACTTCGGCCAAGGCTAAACTAGCAAATCACAGCCACTTACCTGAGGACTTCGCTAACTGGACCATTATTGGTAGCGACGAGGTGGGCAATGGCTCCTACTTTGGGGCATTGACGGTCTGCGCTGTCTACCTAGATGCCGGTGACCGGGCCAAGATTGAAGGCCTGGGCATCAAGGATTCCAAGCTCCTGACGGATGCTCAGATTCTGGATCTAGCTCCTAAGTTGCAGCAAGTTCTGACCCATGAGCTGACCATTTGCTCGCCAGCCAAGTATAATGAGGCCAACAAGACCCGCAATGCCAATGCCATTAAGGTTAGCCTCCACAACTTTACCATCCAGAAGCTACTGGCCAAGCTGTCTGCCCGCCAGAAGTTGGCCCTGCAAGGGGTTCTGATTGATGAGTTTACCAGCCCTCAGAACTATTTTAACTACCTGAAGAAGGAAGCTCATCCCCTGACCAAGGGCCTCTATTTCGCTGAGAAAGGGGAGAGTGCCCACTTGGCGGTGGCCTGCGCCTCTATTATTGCACGGGCCTGGTTCCTGGAATCCCTAACTACCTTCGGGGCGCCTTATGATGTGGTCCTGCCGTCAGGGGCGGGTGCCAATGTGGATGCTTTTGCGGCCAAGCTCATTAAAAAGTTCGGCCCTGATGTCTTAAGAGAAACGGCCAAGCTCCACTTCAAAAATACGGAAAAAGCCCTGGCTCTAGCGCGTAAACTCAAGTAGGCCAGAGGCAAAAGAAGAGCGACCTGTTTACTAGTCAAGTAAGCAGGTCGCTTTTTTGCTTTTATCGTGTTTTTTTTAGGAGCGTGCCTATCAAGAAGCTTGTATTATAGCGCATATGCAAGCGTTTTACGAAGGGAGTGAGTTAGCATCATGTAATTGTTGTAATAACTCAGGAATCATAAAACACCTCTTTAGTAATTCAGAATGAACAATTCATTAAGCGAATGATTTACTTATGCTTTGGAATACCGTATAATACCATTAAATAAGAATAATTCAATAGTGTAAAAATGAGAAAGTGCATTTTCTTTAACAGCTGAGTATGGTGAGGTGGAAAATTAAATGGCAGAAAAGAGTATCACATTAAAATTGGAAGAAATCCAAGGAATGAAAAAATATTATGAACAATATTTACAAGATCCAGTTGAACATTCTGTATTTTTTGCTAAAGTGAATGGTGTTACTATCACAGCGTTTCAGAGTGGGACAGTTAGATTCCAGGGGGCTAGCCAGGATAATGTAGATAAATTAGTAGAAAAGTGGAAAGAAAAAAATGAGCAGAGTCAAAATGCTAGAAAGAGCTCCAAAAAGTTTATTTACTTGATTGTAGCTCTTATTATCTTTTTTGTCTCCCTGAAAGCTATAGGGTATTTTTGGGGTGCGCTAAATAAAAAAGGAATTCCTTCAAATTTCACAATTTTTATGACTATAATTTTAGGATTCATTATCTCTTCTTCGGTTACTTTGTATTTATACTTTAGAGAAAAGAAATAATGCATCCTAAAGAATCAAAGTGATAGATGCTTTGACTCTGTTTTTATGAATAGGGTAAGTCGGTATGATTTTTGTGTTGTGGGGCAGGTGCCAATGTGGATGCTTTTGCGGCCAAGCTCATTAAAAAGTTCGGCCCTGATGTCTTAAGAGAAACGGCCAAGCTCCACTTCAAAAATACAGAAAAAGCCCTGGCCCTAGCGCGCAAGCTTAAGTAGGCTAGAGGCAAAAGAAGAGCGACCTGTTTACTAGTCAAGTAAGCAGGTCGCTTTTTCTAGTTATTCACCGGATGTGGCGCCGCCTTAGGATGCAGGGAGACCCAGACAACGGCCGCGATAATTAGGACCATGCCCAATAAATCAATCAGGTAGAAGTGCTCGCTCATCAATAGGAAGGCGAAGAAGACAGCAGAGATGGGCTCTGAGGCCCCTAGAAGAGAAGCTTCCATAGGTCCTACCAAGGCGACTCCTTTAAGGAAGAGGGTGTAGGCCAAGAGGGTGCCGACTACCACTAAGCCCGCCATGGCAAGAATAGTCAGTGGCTGCCAGTCAATAGGATAGGTCCAGGTCTGGTTAGCCAGGAAGAGGCTAGCGCCGCCTAGTAGTAAGCCTAAGCCAGTCACCAGAGTGGCGTTGTGGCGCTGTAAGAGGTCAGCTGGCAAGACCGTGTAGAGGGCGTAGCCGACAGCCGCCACTAAGCCCCAGCTTAGGCCAGCCGGTGTTAGGCTCAGGCTGGTGATGTCGCCATGAGTGGCAATCAGGGCCGTCCCCAGAATGGCCAAAGCAATAGCAGCCAGCAGTTGGCCAGTTGGAGCCTGGCGGGTCTTGAGGCTGACATAGGCGATGACCAGAATAGGGCTAGTATATTGAAGGACAGTGGCAGTCCCGGCATTGGAGGCGCCAATGGCTTCCAGATAGGTCAGCTGACAGAGGACAATGCCAAAGATAGCGAAGATAACCAGTTGGACTAGGCTGCGCTTATCTTGGCTTAGGGCTTTGAGCTGGGGCCGCTGACGGGCCAAGAGATAGGTCGTCATAATGAGACCTGCTAGCAACATGCGGATCGAGACGACAATCCGAGCCGGAATTTGGACTGTCTGCATCAAGTACTGACCGCAGACTCCCGATAGGCCCCATGAGGCTGCCCCCAAAATCGTATAAAGTCGTCCTTTCCATAATGCCGTCATGGTCTCTTCCTCCTTGTTTTCAACGCTTATCAGTATACACAATTTCTCAGTCCTTGTCATGACCCTTTTGCCCACCAAACGAGAGGCCTTGGCAAAATTGCTTTTAGTTTCTTTTGTACTTATTTTTTGATACACTAAGGTTAATCAAGCTAAGGAGTGACTGTTCATGGAAAATAAACGACGTTTCCGCGCCGTAATTGAAGGTACCGAATATACGATTGTGGGAAATCGTTCAGCGACTCACCTCAATCAGGTGGTAGAATTAGTTAACAGCCAATTGGCTCAGTTAGCCGAGTTAGCCCCTGACATGTCGGCACGCGATCGGGCCATCCTCATGTCGGTCAATGCCTTATCTGATCAACTAGTTAAGGAACAGCGCATTGCGGAATTGGAAGCTCAGCTCCAAAGCCTGCAAGCCAAGGGCAGCGCTCAAGCTCAGGCCCCTAAATCTCCAGTAGCCGAGCCTAAGAAGGCTAGCCCTCAGGTTCCCTTTACCAGAAAGTAATACAGAATGTAATTAAGGAGGAAATCCTTCATGTTAACCTTACTCATGCTTTTGATTCTCTTGTATGCCTTCTATCGCGGTTATCGCCGTGGCTTGGTCATGCAAGTGGTGCGTCTGATTGGTTTTGTCATCGCCATGACCATCGCCAATCGCCACTATCAACCATTGGCACGTTTTATCTCTAACTTTATTCCTTTCCCATCAGTTCAACAAAATACCCAAATGACCTTCTATGACCAAGCCACTAGCTTCGTCATCGACCAGGCCTTCTACCGGGTAGTGGCCTATATTGCCATTGTAGTAGCAGGTTGGTTAGTGACCGAGTTTATTAGCCTCTTCTTCCGTAAGCTAGCCTTCTATGAAGTTTTCAAATGGGCTAACCACATTGGGGGTGGGCTGATTAGTGTCCTCATCGCCTATATCTGGATTTTCTTCTCGCTCTTTACCTTATCCTTGGTACCGCTAGAAGGCATCCAACAACAATTCGTTAATAACCCGATTGCTTATCGGGTCGTGTCTCAGACACCTGTCTTATCTGATATGGCCAGCCGCCTCTGGCTCCAGGCCAATCCCAACAATAACAACAACAACCGTTAAGATAAAAGGAGGAATTCAAGGTGACTGATCAGAAGATTTTTAGCACCTTGGAATTCGGTAAAATCAAACAAGCCGTGCAACATTATCTCCAGACCGAGTCGGCTGAGCGCCTGGTTCAAGCCATGGCGCCTAGCGACCAGCTGGACATCATTCAAACATGGCAGTCAGAAACCGAGCAAGCGCTCGGTATTTTGATGCAAGGAAAAGTATTACCGATTCCACGCCTAGTCAATATCGACATGGCGCTTAAACGCTTGGAATTAGGCGCCAGCCTTAATGGTCAGGAACTGGCCGGTATTGCCAAGCTCCTATCGACCATCCACCAACTCATGAAGTTCTTCGACCAGTTGGCAGCTGAAGAGAAGACCTATCCGGCTCTTACGGCCTGGGTCTACCAAGTGGTGACCTTGCCAGAAATTGAAGCAGAACTTGCCCAAGCCATTGACGAAGATGGCTCGGTCCTCTCATCGGCTTCGGTGCTGCTAGCTAGCATCCGCCGCCAACAAGGCCAGATGGAGCAGCAAATCCGCCTGCAACTCAACCAACTGCTTAAGTCCAAGGCCAGCCAGCTATCTGATGCCTTAGTCACCATGCGGAATGACCGCTATGTTTTGCCGGTCAAGGCCGAGTACAAGCATCAATTTGGCGGGACGGTCCACGACCAGTCTTCAACGGGCCAGACTCTCTATATTGAGCCCCAGGCTGTTATGGAACTCAACAATAAGCGAGCTGAATTGCAACGGGCCGAACGCCAAGAAATTGAACGGATTTTAATGGCCCTGTCAGATGCCCTTATGCCTTATCAAGAAGAACTCAAGCGCAACGAGTGGGTTGTGGCTCATTTGGACTATATCCAAGCCCGCGCCCACTATGCCAAGTCGCTAGAGGCTACTCGACCAAAATTCTCCGATCAGCAAATCGTGGCCATCTACCAAGCTCGTCATCCCCTGATTGCGGCAGACAAGATTGTGCCTAACGACATTATTCTGGGTGAGCACTATCAAGCCCTAATTATTACCGGGCCTAACACAGGTGGTAAGACTATTTTGCTTAAGACCCTCGGTCTCTTACAGTTGATGGGGCAGTCAGGTCTCCATATCCCGGCTGAGGCGGGGAGCCGCCTGGGCATTTTTGATGCCGTCTATGCCGACATCGGAGATGAGCAGTCCATTGAGCAGAACCTGTCTACCTTTAGTTCCCACATGACCAATATTGTCAGCATCTTGAATCAGGTAACCGACCGGTCCTTGGTCCTCTTTGACGAGTTGGGTTCGGGGACGGACCCTCAAGAAGGGGCCCTCCTGGCCATGGCCATCCTTAACCATTTGCGTAAAATCGGGACCCTGGTCATGGCGACCACTCACTATCCTGAGCTCAAGCTCTATGCCCATGAGACAGCCAATACTCTCAATGCCAGCATGGAATTCGATGCCCAGACCCTGTCGCCAACCTATCGCCTCTTGCTAGGGGTGCCGGGCCGGTCCAACGCCTTTGATATTTCAGGGCGTCTAGGTTTGAATCCAAGTATATTGGAAGAAGCCCGTCAAGGGATTAAGGAAGACAGCCAGGCCCTTAATGACATGGTGGCCAAGCTGGAAGAAGAACGGCGTCAGGCTGAGTTGGACCATGAAGCCGCCCAAGACTTGTTGGAACAGGCCCAACAGCTACATGCCGATTTGCGACATGAATACAATCGCTGGCTAGAAGCCAAGGAGCGCCTGCAAGACAAGGCCAAGCAAGAAGCCAATGCCAAGGTGGCCCAAGCTCAGGCGCAGGCCGAAGCCTTGATTCAAGAGATTCGTGACTTGCAGTTAGAACAAGGCCAGAATCAGACCATCAAGGAACATGTCTTGATTGAGAAACGAGCTGGCTTTGAGCAACTCAAGCAACCCGAAAATCTCAAGAAGAATAAGGTCCTTAAAAAGGCCAAGAATAACCGTCAACTCAAGGTAGGGGACGATGTGGAGGTCTTAAGCTATGGCCAACGCGGGACGATTATTGAAGTCAAGGGCAAGGAATACATTGTCCAAATGGGGATTCTTAAGATGAAATTTGAGCAGGAAGAACTAGAACCGCTCAATCAAGTGGAGACCAAGACTAAGGTTAATGTTCACCGTCAAGCGGGGGCGAAGGTGCAGACTAGTTTAGACCTGCGAGGCGAACGCTATGAGCAAGCCCTCTATCGACTGCGTCAATACTTGGATGCGGCGCTACTGTCCAACCATCCTATGGTCACCATTATTCATGGTAAGGGGACCGGGGCTCTGAGACAGGGAGTTAAGGACGTCCTAGCCAAACACCCTCAAGTTGACCGCTTCGAATATTCGCCAGCCAATGCGGGTGGTAATGGTTCGACCATTGTTTATTTCAAGTAGTGAGCAAAAAAATAGGCGTCCTCACAGTCCAGTGATACAATAGGAGTATCACAAGCAAAAGGGGAGTCTGTATTATGGCAAAACATTTAACAGATGCTGAATTTTTAACTTCAACTGCAGAAGGCGTAACCGTTGTTGACTTTTGGGCACCATGGTGTGGGCCTTGTCGTATGCAAGGGCCAGTTATCGATGCGCTCAGCGAAAAATATGACGGTCAAGTAGAATTCTTCAAGATGAACGTGGATGAAGAGCAAAAAGTAGCCCAAGAGTTTGGCGTCATGTCTATTCCAACACTCTTGGTTAAGAAAGATGGGCAGCCCGTTGAAAAACTCATCGGCTACCATGACCAAGCTAAGTTAGAAGCCATTCTAGCACAATACTTATAAGCCAATTAGCCTGTGAGCTAGACGGCTTAGAAGCCAAGAGGCGACTCCCTGGTGAGTTCGCCTTTTTTGGTCGTCCAATATAGGAGGGCACAAGCCACTATCTATAAGAAAAAACTATAGATAAGAGGCCCTGGGAGCAAATGTATTTTTAGTGTCTTTTTATAGGGCTTGAGGTCATTATATCAGGTCTTGAGACATCTAGTATCGAAATGTTAAACTAACAAATATTTTATAAAAAATTCAAAGACTAAAATTCGTTAATTGGAAGCGGTCACTTGGATTGTCAAGCAGATTTGAAAGTGATATAGTAGAGTAATAATGTGTGCTTTTCTATGGAATTGTAGTCAATCTCTTACGAACGCACAAAAAATACAATGGAGGAAAGAAGGGAAGACGTGTGGAAGAATCACGCATATTTGAACTCTTTGGCTTAGCCTTCAGTTGGAATACAGTGCTGGCGACCATTGCGACAGTGCTCCTGATATGGGGCTTGTGCGTTTGGTGTACGCGTAAACTGTCGGTTGACCAACCGGGTAAACCGCAATTGTTCCTAGAAACCATCATCGACTTTGTCCGCGGTATCGTGGGTGGGGCCATTACGGATCCCAATGCCCAAATGTACCAGCTACTTGGGCTGACATTGTTCTTGTTTGTTTTCGTGGCTAACATGCTAGGTTTACCATTCATGCTTAACTATGGCGAACATTCCTATTGGCGTAGCCCAACGGCTGACCCAATCGTCTGCTTGTCCATGGCAGCCTTAATGATTCTGCTCTCCCACTATATTGGGGTTGAGAAACAAGGTTTCAAGGGTTACCTGATTAACGGCTATACCAAGCCAATGAAGGCCATGATTCCGTTGAAAATCATTGAAGAGTTCACCAACACGATTACCCTGGCCTTACGGCTCTACGGGAACATCTTCGCGGGTGAAGTCCTACTGGGCTTGATTGCTAACTTGGCAACCTCTGCCGGTCTAGTCACTTGGCCTGTTGGGATTCTGATCCAAATTATTTGGCAAGGATTCTCACTCTTTGTAGGTTCCATTCAAGCCTACATCTTCGTCACCTTAACCATGGTTTACATGTCCCATAAGGTTGAGACGGAACACGAATAAACTGACTATATTTATTGATTAAAGGAGATATATTATGGATTACGCAATCGCTGCTGCAATCGCTGTTGCCTTCGCTGCATTAGGGGCATCAATCGGGAACGGGATGGTTATTTCTAAGACCATCGAATCAATCGCACGCCAACCAGAATTGGAAGGTAAATTACGGATGACCATGTTCTTGGGTGTCGGTCTGATTGAAGCCGTGCCAATCATTGCGGTCGTTATCGCATTACTTTTCGCCTTCAAATAAGCCAGCTGACACTTGAAGGTCAAATTCGGGAGGCTATATATGAACACGCTGTTATTAAATACAAGTATCAATACCTCGTTGGGCCATACCATTGTTACCTTGGTGGCCTTCGTGATTTTGCTTCTCATCGTGAAACGCTTTGCCTGGGGCCCGCTGACTAAGATTTTGTCAGAGCGCAAACAGGTCATTGACCACGACATTCAGACGGCTGCTTCTGAAAAGGCAGCTGCCCAAGACGCCAACCGTGATGCGCAATTAGCTTTGCGTGACGCACGGGCGGAAGCAACTCAAATTATCTTGCAAGCTAAGAAACAAAGCCTGCAAGTTCAAGACACCATGCTCAAGGAAGCCAAAGAAGAGGTTATCCGCATGAAGGAGACCGCTCAGAAGGATATTGCCTTGGAACGTCGCCGCATGTTAAGTGACTTACGGGCTGAATTGACAGACATCTCTATTGAGATTGCTGAGAAGATTATTCAACGGGAAATCAAACCAGAAGACTATCACCGTTTAGTGGACGACTTTATTGAAGGAATGGATGATATATCATGACAGAAGAAGTAAAGCAAGCCTCTGTCTCTCTCAAGCGTCCTCAAATTGCTGATATGGAAGAGGCTAAGAAGAAGCGGGAGAAAACCTTCGAAGATAAATTGTTGCGCAAGATGCAACAAGAGTACCTGGAAACCTATCATGGTGAGGTCGCCCAGGCTGCGGCTAGTAATCAAGCAGGGGAATCGTCTGATGCGGATCAGGTTCGGGACGAGAACCGGACCCAGTATGAGGACCGTCTCTTAGACAAGCTCATGGCGCAAATTTCAAGTGGTTATGAAAACCATGATGAACGTCGCCGCCAAGTCCGTTCTGAGACCTTGATGATTACCAGTGCCGTGCCTTTGACTGAAGATGAGAAGGAAAAGATGACCCGTAAATTCATGGAAATTACTAAGAAGCCTCTGCGTCGCATTACGACGGTGGTCGACCCTAGCTTGATTACTGGGGTGCGTCTACAGTCAGAGACCTTCTACTATGAAGTGACAGGGCAGAAGAAATTAAGAGAAATACGTGCCTTCTTAGAAAAAGGCTGGTTACAAGGAGATGAATCGTAGATGACAGAGCGTTTAGAAGATCGTTTACGTCAACAGATCCGCCGCTTTAGATCGCAAGACAATTTAGAAGAAATCGGGACGGTCACCTTTATCGGTGACGGGATTGCCCGTGTTATTGGGCTAGAGAATGTCATGTCAGGTGAGATGGTCGAGTTCGCCAATGGCTCTATCGGCATGGTGCAAAACCTAGAGTCCAATGATGTTGGGATTATCATTTTCGGTAAGTACGAGAATATCCACGAGGGTGACTTAGTCCGCCGTCTGGGTAAAATCATGGAAGTCCCAGTAGGTCCTGGCTTATTGGGGCGTGTTGTGGATCCTCTGGGTCGTCCATTGGATGGCTTAGGTCGGATTGACAGCAACCGGACCCGTCCAGTTGAGACACCTGCGCCTGGTATCATGGACCGCCAGAGTGTGAATGAACCAATGCAAACAGGGATTAAGGCAGTTGACGCCTTAGTACCAATTGGTCGTGGCCAACGGGAACTGATTATCGGGGACCGTAAGACAGGGAAGACTTCCTTAGCGGTTGATGCCATTATCAACCAAAAGGGTAAGGATGTTATCTGTATCTACGTGGCCATTGGTCAGAAGGAATCCACCGTTAAGAACCTAGTTAACACCTTAGAACAATATGGGGCCATGGACTATACTGTCGTCGTGACGGCTTCTGCCTCACAACCTGCGCCTTTACTTTACCTAGCGCCTTATTCAGGGACCGCTATTGGGGAAGAATTCATGTATAATGGTCAGCATGTCTTGGTGGTCTATGATGACCTATCTAAGCAGGCTGCGGCCTATCGTGAAATGTCCCTTCTGCTCAAACGCCCACCAGGTCGTGAAGCTTATCCAGGGGACGTCTTCTACTTGCATTCACGCCTCTTAGAGCGTAGTGCCAAACTCAGTGACGCCTTAGGCGGTGGGTCCTTGACCTCACTGCCAATCGTGGAAACCCAGGCTGGTGACATTTCAGCCTACATTCCAACCAACGTCATTTCCATTACCGACGGTCAAATCTTCCTGGAAAGTGATCTCTTCTTCTCGGGTATTCGACCTGCTATTAACGCCGGTCTGTCAGTTTCCCGGGTAGGGGGAGCAGCTCAGCTCAAACCGATGAAACAGGTCTCAGGGACCTTGCGGATTGACTTGGCTAGCTACCGTGAATTAGAAGCCTTCACTCAGTTCGGGTCAGACCTAGATGCGGCTACGCAACACAAGCTCAACCGTGGGAAACGGACCGTAGCGGTGCTCAAGCAGAAGCTGCACAAGACCTTGCCAGTTGAAGAACAAGTGGTCATCCTCTATGCCTTGATTCATGGCTATATGGATTCTGTGCCACTGGAAATGATTGAAGACTATCAAGACCAACTTATGACCTTCTTCCGAGATAACTACGATGTCATCTTGCATGAGATTGTGACTAAGAAGGTTCTACCTGATCAACAACTCATGGATAGCATCTTGGCTGAATTCGGCCAACGCTTTCAACCATTGAGTGCGCGGCCTTTGGTCGCTGACTAAGCCTGAGGAGGGGCGGACATAAATGGCTTTAAATGAAATTAAAAAGCGGATTGAGTCCACTAAAAAGACTGCCCAAATCACCAATGCCATGCGGATGGTGTCGGCTGCCAAGTATAACAAGATGGCCCAAGACGCCAAGGATTACTTCCTCTATGCTGAGAAAGTGCGCAAGATGGTCTCCCATGTGGCAAAGTCCCAGTTGGAGCTCTTAGACGATGGGGTGCCCATTCGTCAAGACGGGCTCAACTATATCGACTTTCACGATATGCTCTTAGAGCGTCCCGTTAAGAAGACCGGCTATCTGATTATTTCCTCAGACCGTGGTCTGGCGGGGAGCTACAACTCCTCCATAATCAAGGCGGTCCAACAGATGTTTGAAGAAGACCATGCCGACAAGAGTGAGATTGTGGTCTTGGCCATTGGGGAGCCTATTGCCAAGTTTTGTCGCGAGAACGGCTACTATGTTGCCAAGGAAATGCATGACATTTCTGACCGACCAACCTTCGGTGAGGTACAAGCCATCGTCAAGCGGGCGGTCAAGCTCTTCAAGGAGCAGGCCTTCGATGCCCTCTATGTCTGCTACAATCACCATATTAACGCGGTTAGTTCCCAATTCCGGGCTGACCAGGTCTTGCCTTTGACTGATTTAGATGTCTTAGATGAGGACGAGGATGATATGGCCAATGTTGACTATCTAGTAGAGCCCTCTCAAGGGGCCTTGCTGGACGTACTCCTGCCACAGTTTGCGGAGAGTCAGATCTATGGGGCCATTGTCGATGCCAAGACGGCTGAACACGGCAGTCGTATGAACGCTATGCGCAGTGCGACCGACGCAGCCAATGAGATGATTGACGCCTTGAAGCAGCAATTTAACCAAGAACGTCAATTACGAGTAACCAATGAAATTTTAGAGATTATCAATGGGGCCAATGCCCTCAATGATAATAAGAAGAAGGAGGATTAGACCATGCGGATTGGACGAATTGAGCAAGTCATCGGCCCAGTTGTCGATGTGGCTTTTCCGGTTGAAAATGGGGTGCCTGATATCCACCATGCCTTGGTGGTCACCCGTCAACCCGTCAGTGAAGCAATGGACTTGTCAGATGTAGACCTGTCCCAATCCATTACCCTGGAAGTCGCCTTAGACTTAGGGGATGGGGTGGTGCGGACCATCGCCATGGAATCTACCGACGGGCTCCAGCGTGGGCTAGCCGTACTGGATACAGACCGCTTGATTGAAGTGCCGGTAGGGGAAGTAACCCTAGGCCGGGTCTTCAACGTTTTAGGTCAACCAATTGATGATATGGGTCGCCTTGAGGGTGACCATGAGGTGCGGGGGATTCACCGTCCAGCACCAACTTTTGAAGAATTAAGTTCTAGTTATACCATTCTTGAGACAGGGATTAAGGTCATCGACCTCTTAGCCCCTTATATCAAAGGGGGTAAAATCGGCCTCTTCGGCGGTGCCGGGGTAGGGAAGACCGTCCTCATTCAAGAATTAATTCATAACATTGCCGAACAATTAGGGGGGATTTCAGTCTTCACTGGGGTCGGCGAACGGACGCGTGAAGGGAACGACTTGGTTTTCGAAATGCGTGAATCCGGGGTTAACAAGAAGACCGCTATGGTCTTCGGCCAAATGAACGAGCCACCTGGTGCCCGTATGCGGGTTGTCTTAACTGGTTTGACCATGGCAGAATACTTCCGTGATGAGCTCAAACAAGACGTGCTGCTCTTCATTGACAACATCTTCCGTTTCACCCAAGCGGGTTCAGAAGTCTCTGCCTTACTGGGCCGGATGCCTTCTGCCGTAGGTTACCAACCAACCTTGGCGTCAGAAATGGGGGCCATGCAAGAACGGATTACCTCAACTAAGAATGGGTCCATTACCTCTATCCAGGCCGTCTATGTGCCTGCCGATGACTATACGGACCCAGCACCAGCTACCACCTTCGCTCACTTGGATGCGACTACCAACTTGGAACGTCGTTTGACCGAGCAAGGGATTTACCCAGCGGTGGATCCGCTAGCTTCCACTTCAAGTGCCTTGGCAGAAGAAATTGTCGGCCAACGCCACTACAACATTGCCCTTAAGGTACAGAAGATTCTGCAACGCTACCGTGAATTGCAAGATATTATTGCCATTCTGGGGATTGAAGAATTATCTGATGAAGAGAAAATCGTGGTTAAACGTGCACGTCGTCTCCAATTCTTCCTATCGCAAAACTTCCACGTAGCCGAAGCCTTTACCGGGATTCCTGGTTCTTTTGTGCCAATTGAAGAGACCCTTCATGGCTTTGAAGGAATTGTGGACGGTAAGTACGATGCCTTACCTGAAGAAGCCTTCCGTAATGTGGGGCCAATTAGCCAAGCCATTGAGAAGGCACGTAAAATGGGCGTTGACTTGCCAGCAGGCTTAGATTAAGAAGGTGACCACTATGGCCAATCCAAAGGACCAGCATACCATGCGGGTACGTATTTACTCGCCTCAAGGGGTTATCTATGATCACCAAGCCCTGTCCTGTAGTGTACGGGCAGTAGACGGTGGCCTAACCGTTCTACCTAACCATACGCCAATTTTGGCGCCGCTAGAACTTAGCGTTGTCAAGGTGGTACGGGTGCATGAAGGCTTTACTGATGACTTTATCGCCATTAATGGTGGCGTCTTGGAAATGCGCAACAATGAAGTAGAGATTATCTCTAACTATGCTATTCGTGGGAAAGACATTGATGAAGCTCAAGTAAGTGTGGAACAACAAGAAGCCGAGATTAATATGCAAGAAGCTATTGCTAACAAGGATAACAAGGCCTTTGTCAAGGCTAAGATTGAATTGGACCGGGCAATGAACAAGATTACGGCCTTCCGCCGCAAGCGGGGCCTCTAGGAAAAGGGCTGAATATCAGCCCTTTTTTCATGCCTAAGAGGGCAATTAACTCGCATTTTTTGGCCTGATGGGCTATAATGAACTGTTATTTAAAGTCAGAAAGGAAGAGCTCATGTCAGCTTATGTAATTTTAGTCAGACTCTGTCTGGCCATCCTCTTCGCTGGGGTCATTGGTTATGACCGCCAACGTAAGAACCGGCCAGCTGGTCTGCGTACCCATATTTTAGTCTGTATCGGAGCTACCGCTATCTCCATGATTCAAGCGGCGGTCTTCTATCAAAAAATAAATGAATACCCTCAAATTTCAGTAGACCAAGTGCGTTTATTAGCCCCTATCGTCAGCGGGATTGGTTTCTTAGGTGCTGGGACCATTGTGGTTACCAAGCAAAGGGTTGCTGGCCTGACTACGGCTGCTTCCCTCTGGACAACAGCTGCACTCGGGATTGCGCTCGGTATGGGTTACTATGAAATTGCTGGTTTGACCTTCTTAGGGGTCATTTTCTCCCTAACGGTCATTCGCTTTATTGTCCGTATCCCGGACGTTAAGCGTCTCGAAATTCATTATGTTCATCGCGTAGCTACCAAGGAATTCTTTGCCGACTTCTTCAAGACTCATCACATTGAGCTGACCGATGTTCAATTTGACGTAACCAACGTGGACGGTAAGAAGATTTACCGCAATACTTTCACCATTCATTTGCCTAAGGACCTAACTCACGTCCAATTAATCGAAGAATTATCCACCAATCCAGATATTATGAAAGTTCGCCTAGTCTCGATTAATGAATAGCTTGTCATGACTGAACTTTTCTAATCCTCTTTGTAAGGCAGTCTATAATAAGCTTTATTTTTGTGGGATATCAATGCTTCTAAGACCAGATGTTATTATTGTATGTGTCACAGTTGATATACCTATTGAATCATTACTAAATCTTCGAAAGAATTGTTACGGTGCTAGAGTGTTTTATTTATTGTCTCAATATAGGGTAGATCCCTTAGATTATAGTTTTGAAAATAAGAATATGATTCAATGCTCAACGAAACTTCAGAAAGCTTATTTATATGAGGCTAATGAAAAGGGGATAGAAATTTATGATTTTTACAGTCAACACAGAATGTTCAGTGATATTTTGGGGTATTTAAAGGGTGATTAATAGTGTTTGTTAGAGCGATTAGACCGTTGTTTTTTTCGTGTGAATGTAGGAATATCGAGCTATACGATAGGTTGAAGTTTTTAAATAATATGGATGATAAGGGACTGCACTTTGGTAAGATTACACTTTTTACCGGGTTAAATGGATCAGGAAAGACGACTATTCTAAACATTATCGCCAATAAATTAGGCATTCGCGAAAGTGGAGGGTCCAGAAACTTCATAGGCAATCGTCAGACAGAGCCGGAACAATACGCTGATTTATTCAGATTAGTAAGAGTAGCGTCCCAAAGAGAGAAAGATGCCTTTTATTTTCGGGCGGATACGTTTTATCAAACGAAGCAGTTTGTCGATGACTATCAGTTGAATGACTACTATGGCGTTAAATCAATGAATAATTTTTCGAACGGAGAGAGTTTCATGCGTTTTGTCCAATTTCGCTTGAAGGATAGTGGGGTTTATTTGTTCGACGAGCCTGAAGCTGCACTTTCACCTAGTATGCAGATGACATTATTAGTAGAGTTTAAGCGTATGTTAGACCATGGATGCCAGCTCATTATAGCTACTCACTCTCCGATATTGCTTGCATATCCTGGTGCTGTAATTTACGAGATTAATGATAGTGAAATTACTCAGAAATCATATGAAGAGACGGAAGTGTTTAATACCTATTCATTATTCATTAATAATCACCATCGCATGATTGATCAACTACTCGATTGATGTAAAGGCACTTGCCTTAATGCCTCTTTTCTGCTACACTAACTATATCACATAACTAACGATGAAGAGAGTCGGTTCACCGCCCACCCCAGAGAGGAAGCCATCGGCTGCAAGCTTCCATAGGATGAACCCAGTAGCTCAGAGTATCAGGTGCCAACGGCCCCAGGCCCAGTAGTCCCTGACGGAGGAGGCACTCCGATAGCAACAGATGAGTAACAAAACTTAGGTGGTACCGCGAGACCCTCGCCCTAGGCAGCAACAGGCTGACTAGGGCGAGTTTTTTCGTAGTAGGAAGACAATACTATTTCGTTCTTGTCCGTGTACCTCAAGTGAAAATCTGGAGTCGCGTCCGAACTGACAGCCATAGGGCGCTAAGGATGTCAAGCGTATGAGCAGTCGTAGGAGCCTTTGGCGACGTACGAATGCCATAGCTGGGCAAGCCGGAAGACTCCGCAGGAGGCTGGAGGCGGTCCCGCTCTTAGGGCTGTCAGTTCGGCTCGAGCGACGGAAGATTTTCACGTTTTTAGGCACAAGACGGCGCATTTCTCCACCCACCCATCGTTAATTTTATAAGGAGGACATTATGACCAAAGAACTATCAACCAAGTATAATCCCCAGGCCATTGAAGCCGGGAAATACGAAGAGTGGTTAGAACGTGGCGTCTTTAAGCCATCGGAAGACCCAGAAGCAGAGCCTTATTCCATTGTCATTCCACCACCAAACGTAACCGGTAAACTCCACCTGGGCCATGCGTGGGACGTTACCTTGCAAGATATGATTATTCGTCAGAAACGGATGCAAGGCTTTGACACCCTCTGGTTACCTGGTATGGACCATGCCGGCATTGCCACCCAAGCCAAGGTCGAAGAAAAATTACGTGGCCAAGGCCTGTCTCGTTATGACCTGGGCCGGGAGAAATTCCTGGAACAAACCTGGGCTTGGAAGGAAGAATATGCCGGCCACATTCGCCAACAATGGGCTAAGATGGGGATTTCTGTCGACTATAGTCGTGAACGCTTTACTCTGGATGAGGGCTTGTCAGAAGCTGTTAAGAAGGTTTTCGTAACCCTCTATGAGAAGGACTTGCTCTACCGTGGCGAATATATTATCAACTGGGACCCAGCAGCTAAGACTTCCTTATCTGATATCGAAGTCATCCATAAGGATGTAGAGGGTGCTTTCTACCATATGAAGTATCCTTTGGCAGACGGTTCTGGCTACTTAGAAGTGGCGACTACCCGTCCTGAAACCCTCTTAGGGGATACGGCCGTGGCAGTTCACCCGGACGATGAACGCTATCAAGCCTTGATTGGCAAGAAGGTTATCTTGCCATTAGTTAATCGCGAAATTCCAGTGATTGCTGATGAATATGTTGAGCAAGACTTTGGGACTGGGGTAGTTAAAATTACGCCAGCTCACGACCCTAACGACTTTGAAGTGGGGAACCGTCATGACTTGCCACGTATCAATGTTATGAACGATGATGCCACCATGAACGAATTAGCTGGCAAGTACCAAGGTATGGATCGCTTTGCTGCACGTAAGGCGGTTGTAGCGGACTTAGACGCTGCTGGCCTCTTAATCAAGATTGAACAACACTTACACTCTGTGGGTCACTCTGAACGGACTGGTGTCGTGGTAGAACCTCGTCTGTCGACGCAATGGTTCGTCCGCATGGGGCCTTTGGCTGAGCAAGCCATTGCCGCTCAGAAGGCTCAAGGGGAGAATACCGTTAACTTCTACCCACCGCGCTTTAACGATGCCTACATTCGTTGGATGGAAAACATTCACGACTGGGTAGTATCACGTCAACTCTGGTGGGGGCATCAAATCCCAGCCTGGTACCACAATGAGACAGGTGAGGTTTATGTGGGCATGGAAGCACCTGCAGATAGCCAAAACTGGACCCAAGATCCAGACGTCTTAGACACTTGGTTCTCAAGTGCCCTCTGGCCATTCTCAACTATGGGTTGGCCTGATGAAGAATCAGCTGACTTCAAACGCTACTTCCCTAACAACACCTTGGTAACGGGTTATGACATCCTGACCTTCTGGGTTAGCCGCATGATGTTTCAGAGTTTGGAATTCACCGGCCGTCGTCCTTTCCAAAATGTCCTCATCCACGGTTTGATTCGGGATGCGGAAGGCCGTAAGATGTCCAAGTCCCTTGGTAATGGGGTGGACCCAATGGATGTTATCGAGCAGTATGGGGTAGACTCCCTGCGTTGGTTCCTGGCCAATGGTTCAGCACCTGGCCAAGATGTCCGCTTCTCAAGTGATAAGATGGATGCGGCTTGGAACTTCATCAACAAAATTTGGAATGCTAGCCGCTACGTGCTCATGAACGTGGGTGACTTAACCTTGGATAACTTGTCCATTGGCCAAGACTTAACCCTAGCGGATCGTTGGATTCTAGCCCGTCTCCAAACCACCATTGCAGATGTGACCCGTCTCTTCGAACGCTTCGAGTTCGGGGAAGCTGGCCGTATCCTCTATAGCTTCATCTGGGACGACTACTGTGACTGGTACATTGAAATGACCAAGGAGCAACTCCAAGATAAGGAAGCCGCTAATACAACCACCAAATCTATTTTGGTCTTTGTCTTAGATCAATTCCTCCGTCTGCTCCACCCAATCATGCCATTTGTAACGGAAGAAATCTGGCAACAAATTGGTGGTCAAGACAAGTCTATCGTAGTGGCGGACTACCCACGCGTAATGGAGGCATATCAAGATAGCCAAGTGGAGGCCCAAATGGCCCAATTAATGGAATTAATTCGTGCCGTGCGGACCATCCGTAACGAGATGAACACGCCATTATCTAAGGCGGTGGATCTCTACATTAAGGTCCAAGATGCAGCAGGCCAAGCTCTCCTAGAAGCTAACCAAGCCTACATCAAACGCTTCTGTAACCCTGCTCAACTGGTGATCAGTCAGGCTCCTGAGCATCCAGAAGAAGTGGTGACCCAAGTCTTGAGCTTCGCTGAGATTTTAATGCCACTTAAGGGCTTGATTAAGCTAGAAGATGAGTTAGCCCGTCTGGAAGGCGAACAAGCTAAGTTGGAAAAAGAAGTCGCACGTATTGACGGCAAGTTGTCTAACGAGAAATTCGTTTCACGCGCGCCTGAGCAGGTGGTGGCGGAAGAACGCAACAAGCGTCAAGGCTACCTCAGCCAATTAGAGACCGTTAAGGAACGGATTCAACAAGTAAAAGACTTAATGTAAGCAGCAAGATAGTAGAAGGCTAGGACGGGCGTCCTAGCCTTCGGTCTATGCCATGATTTTAGTTACTTGATTAAGAGGAGGATGTCATGGGACAAGAAATTACAAGTATTGAAGCCGCACATGATTGGCTCAGTCGCCAGACCAGTCACCAGCTTAGACCAGGATTTGACCGCATGCGCCATGCTTTAAGCCTGTTAGGCCAGCCACAAGCGTCTCTACCAAGCATTATTCAACTAGCTGGTACCAATGGCAAGGGCTCAACCTTGGCCTACTTACAGGGTTTGTTTATCAGCCAAGGGCTGAGAGTGGGGCCTTTTCCTCGCCCCATATCCTGGCCTTCAACGAGCGACTCATGGTTAGCGGCCAGCCCATTGAGGATGAGAAACTACTGGAATTGGTCCGTACTATGGTGGAGCTTAATGAAAAATTGATGGCCCAAGATTGGGGTCCGCTCTCTGGCTTTGAACTCTATACCGTCATGATGCTAGTCTATTTTAGCCAGTGTCAACTTGATGTCTGCCTGATAGAAGTAGGAGTAGGGGGGCTCTGGGATTGCACCAATGTGCTGGAGGCGGATATGGCCTTAATTACCACCATTGGCTTTGATCACCAGGACCGACTAGGCCATAGTCTGGCAGAGATTGCCCAGCAAAAGTTTGGCATTATTAAGCCGAAAACTAGGCTAGTGGGGCTAGGGCGCCTGCCCCAAGAAGCCTTGGCAGTCTTACCTGACCTACTGGTTAATCTCAACTTCCAGGGGCAAGTCATGCAATTAGGCCGGGATTACCATGTCACTCCTGTGCAAGAAGGCAGAGGCCTAAGTAAACGAAACTGGCAAGTGACTTTGCCATCAGGGCGACACTTTGACCAGGTGACCATTGCCATGTTAGGTCAGCACCAGGGAGATAATCTAGCCCTAGCCTTAGCTAGCTTTGAGGCTTGGATGAATCAAATGAAACGTGAAATTGACTGGGATCAGGCCCTAGCTGCTCTAGAACAGGTAAACTGGCAGGGGCGCCTAGAGTGCTTAAGTCATGAGCCACTTATCTTGGTTGATGGTGCTCATAATAGTCAAGGCCTCCAGGCTTTTGATTACTTCCTGGCTCATGATTTGGCAGATTACCAAGTCACACTGATTTTTGCTGGCCTCAAGCGCAAGGACCAGGCCAGTCATCTAACCTATCTGCACAAGTGGGCGGAAGAGGGGGTTGAAGTCTATCTCTCGACCTTCGATTATCCAGGCGCCATGACCCAAGCTGATTGGCAGGCGCAAACAGCCTTGCCTTTCCTAGACTGGCAGTCTAAGCTAGTGGACTATCAAGCAAGTCAGAAGCATGCAAAAAAAGCCTTGATTTTAACTGGTTCCCTCTATTTTATCAGCCAGGTCAAGGAATTTTTTAGATAAATTATATATAAAATTAAATTACAAAAACCGGTACCGATATTTGTCGAAAAAAATAAAGCGATGGAAGTTCCATCGCTTTTTGTGTGCCTATTGGTGTTAAGCTAATTTTTCAACATTTGCTGCTTGAGGACCACGAGCGCCTTCTTCAACTTCGAAGTTAACAGCTTGACCTTCTTCTAAGGTTTTATAGCCGTCACCCAAAATAGCAGAAAAGTGAACGAATACATCGTTGCCGTTTTCGCGTTCGATAAAACCGAAACCTTTTTCTGAGTTAAACCATTTTACCTTGCCTTGCTCCATTATGCAATTCCTCCTTGTGCTGTCGCACAGTCTATATTATATTCTAGCCGTCGTTAGAAGGTGATAGGGACATCGCGATCTTACTAAACATAAAATATAAGTTTATTATAGCACTCACCATACAAAATGCAAGCGTTATACTAAAAATAATTGGAAATACTATGCATATCTCTTAAAGATACTGACGCAACTTATTGGTTGTACGGACAATTTAGTGGAATAGTTTAGTTGTTTCCCGCAAGCTAATATAGTCATCATGGCCAATAATAAAGTGATCTAGCAGTTCGATGCCCATCAAATCGCCACATTGAATCATACGTTGGGTGAAGTGTAGGTCAGCCTGAGAAGGCTCAGGATCCCCAGAGGGATGGTTATGGGCGATAATGAGGCGGGCAGTCGGATACTTGACGGCTTCCTTGAAGATTTCGCGGGGATGGGCTACACTGGCATTGACTGAGCCAATAAAGATGATTTGTTGACGAATGACTTGATTCTTGCTGTTTAGGAAAAGGGCCATGAGGTGCTCCTGCTGCATATCGCAGAGGGCATCGTGCAACCACTGGCCAGCTGCCTTGGTGGAGGTTAAGGTCCCCAACTTAGGCGGTCGCTTCTGGGCGATGCGTTGGCCTAGCTCGATGCAGGCTTGAAGTTGGATGGCCTTGACGGGGCCGATGCCCTTAATGGCTTCAAACTGATCTAAACTGGCGGTTTTGAGTTCACTTAAGTCCCGAAAATGGGTTAGGACAGCCAGAGATAAGTCTAAGACCCTCAAGTCCTGACTGCCGGTCCCTAGCAGGATGGCCAGTAACTCTTGGTTAGATAGGGCCTTAGCACCAAAATGAACCAGCCGTTCCCTAGGCAGACTATCGGGAGGTAGTTCTCTTAGGTAGCTGACGGTTTTTCTCATAAAATCACTCCTCATATATATATAGCCCAAAGGGGTGGCTTTCGCATTTTTTAGGGCCAAGATTTTTAAGGCGGGGGCGTGTCAGGCAA
>ERZ773009.385-NODE-385-length-32263-cov-5.962680_pt1 | contig 32263 bp, 27 predicted proteins | sample MGYA00580663_ERZ773009 | MGnify/ENA primary metagenome ERZ773009 (study PRJEB29015, sample SAMEA2737969) | human oral metagenome | biome: human oral; feature: human-associated habitat; material: dental | place: China | collected 2026 ... | reverse complement strand
GCGTGGGTGGCCGCGTACCTGGGGAAGCGCGACAGCGGGGCGGAGCCCTCGCAGATCATGTAGTGGGCCAGCGACAGCACCTGGTCCGAGCCGTGGGGCAGCGCGCGCCCGAGCGCCGCCGCGACCCCAGACTCGCCGGCAGCGGCGTCGAGCAGCGCGCACGCGCCGTAGAACTCGCGCCTGGGACCGGGCGACGGGGCCCTGGTCGGCCTGTTGGGCACGACCTCGCCGGTCCTCGGGTCCACGTGCCCGACCAGCTTGCGCCTGCCGTAGCGCGACTGCTTCTTCTCGGGGTCCCACCTCGCCTCGGCCTCGTACACGTACACGGTGCCCGTGCGCCTGTCGGTCTGCCTTATCAGGGCCATCTCAGCCCTCCCTGCCGTCAATGAACCACGTCATATATAATGATACATGACGTGGTTCCGGAACACAAGATATGGGAGCCTGACAGGCTCCCATGCACAAATCACCCACATGATGTGGGGGCAGTCAGTTCACGTCATACAAAAGTCGGGAATGCAGGAGGTAGTCTTTGCCGGCCTTGCCACCCTGACCAAGGATCTCGATCGCATACTGCCACGTGCCCGGCTCGTCGTCGACGAAGGTGTACCTGCCGCCCCGGTAGTCGACGAGGGCCTTGCCCTCATGGCTCATCTCGTTAAGCCAGGCCTCCTCCTTCGAGAAGTCGGTGAATGCCCTCTTGATGGTTGTGCTCGCGCTCATGTCAGTCTCCCTTTGTGAATTTAGTCTGTGTGATACTTTTAGTTGATGTTCTATGCGTGCAATGAGCGCTCGATGACAGGCTTCGCGTCGGCGACGAGGCTCTCTAGGCGCTCGACCTCGCGTGCAAAGGCCTGTCTCCCACCCTCGGTAATCACGTACTCCTTCCTTCGGTCAGACGCACGGTCCCCTGCGGCTCGTATCCAACCCTTCTCGGTGAGCGAGCTTATGGCACCGTAGAGCGTCCCCGCCCCGATGCTCACCCTCCCGCCCGTCAGCTCCCGCACGTCCTGCATAATCGCATATCCATGTGTGGGTTTATGCAGGGACAGCAGGATATAAAACGTCGGCTCTGTCAGTGCCCCGCTGTCTTCCCTCTTTGGCATCTATGTCTCCTTCCTTACGTCTTCCGCTATATCGTCTTGCGTTATATCGTTAGGAATAATATATCGGTACCCGTAGTAGATGTCAACTACTTTTTCGAGAATTTCTGGCGCCTTGGCGCTGCGGGGAGGGGGGCGCCTCCGTGCGTCGGGACCGCCCGTGGCGTGACGCCGCGGACGTGACGCCGGCAAACCGTGCCCTTCCGTGAGAGCCCGGCGTCAGTGCGCGCCTGCGACATTTGTGAAGGCAAGTGTGGGAATTGAGCGTTCTTGTTCGACGATGGCACGTGCTGAGCTTATGAATAGGTCAGGGATGACCAATCCGCTGAGAGGGCCTGCCCGTACGGGATGATGCTCATATATCGCTCCTTAGTGTTGGGAGTAAGGAGAGGGTAGACGCCTTGACTGCCAAGCTGAAGGCAAACGGATATGAGCTTGTCAGTAGACCAAGGACAACCGGAGATGGCTACTATGAAAGCTGTATCGTTGCGACTGAGCAAAACCAGATTGAAGCCACTATTTGAGTGATGAGAACACAACCCCCAGGTCGTCTCGATCACCTCAGTGAGCAATAGTATGCACCGAGTGTCATTGGGAAGCGCGCTCGACAGGGGCGTCGTAGCAAAGAGGGCAGCAGCCTATGCGAGTGGTTGCCCGTGGGAAGCGAACTCCCAAATCGATCAAGCGTCTCCTTGACATATGGAAGAGATCGGTAAGACGACTCAGCTGTTTCTCCTGCATCTTGGGATCAGGGCTATTCTGGCATACATGCCGCTTGCCCTCAAGAGCGCCTTGCGCTTCGTCATAGCAGAGGAGGAGGCGAAGCGCCTCTGGGGATTCGTGGACATCGACGGCCATACGCTTATGATGCTGTTTGTCGTCGCAGACGAACGTGGCAAGGGGGTAGGAAGTAAGCTTCTGGAGTACGGCATTGCGGCGCACGCCATAAGCGAGTTCACGGTCAATGGGCAGAGCCCTCAAGCGATAGGACCCCACAAGCAGAGGGGGCATACGGTCCGCAGTCGCTCCGACATCGACGAGCAGGGCGATCCCCGCCCAGTCCTACTGATGGGACAAGACCCGACTGGCACAGTGCCCTTCGTAGAATATAACCGGCAGTGGGAAGGAGGACGCCTGTGAACCTCGACTTAGAGGACGAGCGCACAGAACACAAGAGGTCGACGGGCGAGATGCGCGAGGGCATGGAGTCAATCGCCTCCATCCTCAACAAGCACGGCCACGGTACGCTCTACTTTGGCGTACGCAACGACGGAGAGGTCGTGGGGCAGGACGTGAGCGACAAGACGCTGCGCGACGTGAGCCAAACCGTTGGCAATCACATCGAGCTCAGGATCTACCCGCAGATCGAGCGCTTGGAGACCCCGGACGGCAGGGCGTACGTCAAGGTGACGTTTTCCGGAGGCGAGCGTCCCTACGCGTGCGACGGCAGATACCGCATCCGCAGCGCCGACGAGGACGTCCCCTTGAGCGCATCCGCGCTCGATGACATGATGTTGGAGCGCGCGGCCGGGAGGGACCCCTGGGATGGCCGCAGTTCGGGCAAGCCCGTCTCCACCGTCGATGAGGAGGTGCTGCGCAGGTACGTCGCACGGGGCGTACAGGCCAAGCGGATCCCGTTCCAGTACACCGACGCCCACGACGTGCTCTCGCGCCTCGGGCTGCTCTGCGAGGACGAGACGCTGACGAACGCGGCTATGGTCTGCTTCACAGACAGGCCCCAGGTAGGCTTGCGCATGGGAGTGCTCGCAGACAGCGACCGCGTGGACATCCTCGACAACCAGCAAGTCTCGGGATCGCTGTTCTCGCTCGTGGACGCCGGGGAGACCTACATCGTGAACAACATTCGCCGCGCGTTCGTCATCGACGCAAGCGTGTCACTGCAGCGCAGGGAGGTGCCCGAGATCCCCCTGGACGCGATCCGCGAGGCACTCTACAACGCCTTCAGCCATCGCGTCTATGAGACGAATGCCGCCGTCCAGATCGACATCTTTTGGGATAGCGTTGACATCTACAGTCCGGGCCCCTTCCCACCCGGAGTCTCGCCCGACGACTTTCTTGCCGGCAGGTCGGCGGCATCGAACCCGCGTAACGTGCTCATCGCCCAGACGCTCTACCGTTCCGGTGACATCGAGTCCTACGGCACGGGGTTGCAGCGCATCAGGCGCTCCTGCGAGGCGCAGGGCACGCCCGTTGAGATCTTCGAGCGCGCCAGCAGCGTCCACGTGAAGTTCACGCGCCAGGAGGCCCTAGACGGTGTCGGGCGCCTCGGACCCTTCGCCGACAATCTGCCGGAATCCGCCGGAATCCGCCGGAATCCGCCGAAAACGACAGGGCTTCCGACTGGCTCTCCCTGCCGACAAGCGACAGGAGCGTGTACGAGTACCTGTCTGCTCACGGTCCCTCGTCCCCGCGGGAGATATCTGCCGCGCTCAACATCCCAGTGCGCACGCTCCGCGACATAGCAGGTCGCCTAGAAGACAGCGGCCTGATATCCTCCTCGGGCACAACCAAGAACCGGACCTACGAGCTTTGGAAGCGCGGCTGAGTCGGGTCCAAGAGAGAAGCGGCGCACCGCAGGGTCGGCGGGAACTGGCGGGCGATGCCGACAGAGAAAAGTTGAAAGCCCTCCGTAAGAAGCTCGGCATAGATCCCGCCGGTCTCACTCTGCTTGAGGCAGGGGGAGACCGACCAACCTCATCACCGGGCTAAAACCGATCGACCCTAACGACGCTACGGGGCCATGGCGTCCGACAGGCCAAGGTCCCAACACAGGTGGAGGCTGACGACGCGACCTCATTGGACATGCTCTTTGCCGTGCGCCCGGCAGGGGCGTCCCCGCGCACCGATGCGCTCCTCATCCGAATGGGCGCGTGGGAAGACAGCACGCCATCTAGACAAGCTGGACCACGGCCCTGTTGGCCACATCATGGCTCTTCGGGAATCGCTCCGCTTAATCGCCCGCCACCCGCCCGTCCGCTACGGGGACGCCTTCCGCCACTGCGAGCATCCCCACCATCGATGTAAGGCGAGGGATCAAGATCCCATGATGTCGAATCCCACGCTAGGCAGTCGCATCGCTATGGCATCCATGCCCCGCATACAGCCGGATGACCAATAGCGCTGTCGCAACGGTCGCGATAAGCGCCCATAGCTCGCTCACCGGCAGGAGCATCATCCCTTGCTGATAGAGTGCCGCCCCGCCATCCGCAAGCGCATGCAGCAACACCGCCCCGAATATCCAGGCCTTGCCGATCCTGCCGCTGACCGCCATCCACACCAGGACGGACAGCGCGACATGTAGCGCCATCGAGACGATGCGCTCGAACCCAGCAATCAGGTATACCGTCGGGGCGATTCCGATGAGGGCGTCTATCTGTTGGGCGACAAGTGCACGCGAGGCGTCGGGCACGGTCGCGAGCAACGCATCAGCGCCACCGGCGCTATTGAGCGCAAGCGCGAGAGCTATGTTCGATACCATCGACAAGCCCACTATCAGCATGGCCTCGATCCCCCCATGGCCGATGCCGTATCCGATGGCGCAGGGTAGGTCGTGATCCACCTTCCCAGACCGCAGCAGGAGCGCGAGCCCGCAGCTGCGCCCCAGCTCCTCGAACACGCCCGCGGCAAGGGCGGCGTACGGGACAAAGGCGACCGGCGTGAATCTCAGGCCCGGAAACGCGGAAAACGCCAGCGCATGGACAAGCTGCTCGAGAAAGCCCGCAAAGACAACGAACACCAGCACGCCGACGAGAACCGCCCTAAACTGGATGTGCAGCCGTCTTCTCGCAACGACGAGCGCCACGACCGGCGCGCCAAACGAGATCACAGCCGCAACGACCATACAGGCCAGCGACGCATCAGAAACCATGGCGGTCAATCCTCTCTTTGAAGCCATCCGCGAAGGGCCGCAGACGGGAATGGTATGTTCCCGACGGCCACCACGCCCCTCGCATGCATGCGGGCTCACCCGCTCTTCTCGAGAGTGTACCACTGGGCGATCGGCACCCACGCCATACTCGCCCATCTCTCCCTCGCGTTGTGCACTTTGTAATGGAGCCATGCACATCCATATTCCCTTGCCTCGACGACAGTCAAGTTGCAGCCCACCTGCCCGCAGCTGGCGAGACTTTTGCGACTCGAGAACACCGCCGGCGTATCGAACATGCCATCTGCGGTGGCCGCCATGATGCGGCCCAGCCCGCCGCACAGACCAGTCCCTCTGAACGGTCAATTGAGGGCGTCTCCGCCACCCAGCATGACCGCGCGCACGCCAAGGAGGTCGTGGAGCTTTTCTGATGCCAGGTTGTTGCAGGAGGTCATGGGATAATCAGAGCGCGGGACCGGTCGAGACTCGAGGGTGAAGATGGAATACGTGGCATTGCTACGCGGCATCAACGTCGGCGGCAAGAACAAGGTCGTCATGGGCGAGCTTCGCAGGCAGGTCGAAGACATGGGGTGCGCCGATGTCCGCTCGTACATCAACAGCGGCAACGTGCTGTTCGAGACTGACGCGCCTGAGTCCGAGATCTCCCGCGCCTTCGCGGCCATGCTCAAGGAGCGCTACCCCTTTCCCATCCGCCTTGCGATCCTGTCTCGGGAAGACTACCTGTCCGAGGTCCCCGACCTGCCGACGTGGTGGAGCGAGCCGATCGCCCGCCGCGACGTGCTGTTCTTCACGCGTGAGATGGACGCACAGCATGCACGTCGACGCATCAAGTCCATGCCGCTGGGCGACGAGGCGATACATTTTGGGAGGCACGTGGTGTTCTGGGGCAAGTTTACCGAGTCAGAGTACCTGAGGACCGCATACCACAGGCTGCTCATGCGAGAGGACTTCTATTCGCTGCTGACCATCCGCAGCGGCAACACGTTCGATGCGATCGCAACGCTGCTCACGAGGAGCTAAGACGGTTCTGAGAAGCGTAGGCTAAGGGATCCCCGGGCCCCTTCCCGACGACAGGCGTGATAGCTTCATGGGAGTTGTCACGTCCATCTTCTCTCGGGATGCGACGCCTCTGGCCGAGGACCCACTGGATGGCAAAGGGAGGGCAGATGACCTGTCTTTCCTGCTGTTCCGGCTCAAGGACATGGGTGAGAGTGTCACCCCAGCCTCTGGGGTAGATTTCCGGCCTCGTCGAGAGCGCGTCTTCGTGCAGGCGTGTCATCAGGCTCTTGGGGGCCCAAGCGTGGGCCCTGACGGGCGGGTGGCGCCTGGCATCGGTCGCATGGCAAGAGCGATGCTGGGTATGGCGCTTTTCGTGCCCGACACACTCAGCAAAATGATCCTGGGCTGGTCGCCTCTGCCCATCACACCGTCCGTGATAAGTCTCATACTCATGGTGTGCCAGGCGTATCTCGTAAGGCGCAAGGACGCGCGGGAGTGTCGGGGCCATCCCACTGCCGAGACATGGCGACGCGTAGGCTGCCCATGCGCCGCACACGTACAGGCCCAGCAACCCTGCCACAGGCATCACAGGGAAACGCGGGCCATCCACGCGCAACCCAAGGCATTCGCGCCCACGAATATCAGGTCACCGACTACGAGTACATCGCCAATACCGCTCAGCGCGCCATCAATGGCTACACCATGCCCATGACACCGCACCTGGACCATGGCAAGACGCTTGACGACGTACGCCAGGACGTGAACGCCGGCTTCACTTCCATCATGATCGACGGAGCTACCCTGCCGTTCGAGGAGAACATCCGCTTCTCTCGCTAAGCGGTGGGTCGGCGTCGTAGGCCAGCACGCGCATGACCCGGTCGAGGACATCCGCATCCACCCCCTCACGGCAAAGCGGGCAGTACACGTCGAAGACGTCCTTGAAGCGCGCAGACACCGCGCCGATGCACATGAGCGAGCGCAGCTTCTCGGCGCAGACCTGCTCCTTTGAGTTTGCCATGAGCGCGACGCCCTCGTCCTGCAGCGCCGTGTCGAACTAGAGTTCCTGCTGCTCGAGCGGTAGCTTATCGTGAACGTCCAGGTCGAGCTTCGCCTCCATGCTCGTGCCGATGGAGGCCGTGACGCGAAGGTGGACGCGCCTGCCGTGGTAGCCCTGGTGCTTGAGGTCATCTATGGGGCCGGCGATCTCAAGGCGCACGTCTACGTCCGCCGGACAGAGGGTGCGGATGAAAGCCCTAATGCCCTCATCGGTCATGGGGTAGCGCACGAAGTCGAGGTCAAGGTCGCGCGTGGCCCGCCTCCTGTCGCCCGGCATCTGCTGCATCACCACGCCGCCCTTCACCGTCACGTGGTCGGCCATGCGCGATGCCGAGATCAGCGTAAGCACCACGTCGCGGCAGGTGCGCGCCGTGGCGTTCTGGAAGTCAAGCCCGTCGTCGATGTAGGCGTCTCGAATCTGACGGAGGTTCATCTCTACAGCACCTCCCCCTGCATTATGCCGAAGAGGCTGTCCGCGCGCCTGTAGAGCGCCATACAGTCCTCGACTTCCCTCATGTCGAGGTCACCCACAATCTTGCGATACGAAACGATAAGCTCCTTGTAATAGTCTAGGAAAGCGATGATAAAGTCGTCGATCCCGTCCCTTTGGGACCAGCATAGGTGATTCTTGACGTGAGGAGGGCTCCAACGCCCCCAAGCGGGCTACGCCGGTCTCCGGGGGCCATGCCGCAGCCTCCCAGACCATGGCGGGACGGCCAGCCAGCGGTAGGCCATGCCGCGGCCGGCGCCCCACCCTCCGCCCTCCGTCGCCGCCCCTCGAGCCTCTCGCGTCGCGGGGCCATCCCCTCCGCCGACAGCGCGAGGGGCGGCCCGCAGAGCCGCCGTCCCCGCCTCGCGATCATGCAGCCGGCTGCGGCGACGGCGGCCTGGTCGGGCGCCTTGGCGAGCCCCTTGTAACGCGTCTTCCGCAGCCCGAACATGTCCTTGACCCAGTGGAAGACGTGCTCGACGACGCCGCGAGCGGCCGACTTGGCGGCCTCTACGACCAGGTCGTCCTCGCCGACCTGCGAGCGCCTCTTGGCGACGACCCGCAGCGAGCCCTCCCTCCGCGACGGACCTGAGGGCCGAGGAGACCATGGCCTTTCCGACCCCGCAGCGCCCGGGCAGGTGGCGAAACTCGCGCGGGGTCGTGGCGTCGGGGACCTCGAAGGGCGCCACGCCAACGAAGGGGCGCATCGTCGCAGGGTCCCAGACCTGGTCCTCGCACTCGCGGTCGGAGAGGCCGAGGCAGGCCCGCGCCACGTGCATGCGCGGCAGCACGAGGTCGCCGACCCTCGGCCTGCCCATCGCGGAGTCGGCCCCCCTCGCCCCGGCGTCAGCACTGCGGGCCTCCCCCGCGAGGGCGAGCCAGGCGTCCCAGGGGCAGGACTCGGAGGGGCGGTCGGGGAGCCGGGGGCGCCTGGTCCCGCGCTTCCGTCCCATGCCCATCTCGGCGTCAGAGAATGCGAACTGTGTCATGCGGATACCCCCAGCCTAGGGAGGCACTGATTATATAGGCCGATGGGTTGATTTCATCCGCCGGGGGACCTGCGGGCGGCGCGTCGGCGCCTCGGGCCCGCGCCCCCTCCGGGGCCCCGGGCTCCCTACGCGCAGGTCGGGGCCAGGGTCCTTCCCGCCTGCGCGAGCAGGGCGAGGTCCGCGAGCGCGAAGGCGACGCAGAGCTGGTTGCGGTTCTTCTCGAGCCCTCGGTACCTCGTCCTCCTGAGCCCGAAGAGGTCCTTGATGACGTGGAAGGGGTGCTCGACCTTCGAGCGCACGCGGGAGAGGGAGCTCTCTATCCCTCGCTCCCACGAGACCTCCGGGTGGTCGCGCCCCGGGACCCTCGAGCGGCGCCTCGCGATCCTCCAGGTGACCTCCGAGGGGTCCGGGTGGCCGGGGGCCTGCTGGCGCCCCTGCGCGCCCGTGTAGCCCGCGTCAGCGTAGCAGAACTCGTCGTCGGGGCGCAGCAGCGACGGCGCCACTGCCACGTCCGACACGTTCGCGGCGGTGACCCCCGCCGCGCGCGCGAGGCCCGTCCCCGCGTCGACGCCCGCGTGCGCCTCGTGCCCGAGGTGCCAGTTGTTGCCCTTCTTCGCCTGGTGGGCCTCCGGGTCGCGCGAGCGCTCCCGGTTCTTCGTCGAGGAGGGGGACTCGACGAAGGTGGCGTCGACGATGGAGCCACCGCGCATGATGATGCCGCGCTCGTCCAGGATGGAGACGAGCTCGGCGAGCATCCCCTCCCCGAGCCCCTCCCCCTCGAGCAGGTGGCGGAACTTGAGGAGGGTCGTCGCGTCCGGCACCTGCTCGGACATCATGTCGATGCCGACGAAGCGCCGCGTGGCCCTCGAGTCCATGACGGCGTCCTCGCACGCCTCGTCGGAGAGGTGGAACCAGACCTGCAGGAGGTACATCCTGAGCATGCGCTCGCAGCCGACGGGCCTCCTGCCGCGCCTCCCGTCCGGGTAGTGGGACTCGATGAGCGCGACCCACTCCCTCCAGGGCACGATCGCCTCCATCTGCTCCAGGAACCTCTCGCGCCTCGTGCGCCGCCTCTGGCCGGATGCCTCGAGGTCCGCGAAGCTCCCCTGACGCTGCATGAAGACCACCCCAAACTGATGAGAAAGATGCCCCTTACCTGCGGATATCATGCCACAGGACACCCTCTCGCGCCTGCCCGGGCGGCCCCTGCGGCGCGTTACGCCTTGAATAAATCAGTGTTTCCCTAGACGCCACCGACCTCAGATTATATTATATCCGCAGGTAGGAGGTATGGATGGACAACGATCCGCCCTGTCCCGGGCTTCTCGGCGGAACTTTATCATCGCTTTCCTAGATGCGGTTGCCTATATCTCTTTTAGCGAGATTCAGATTGCCTATTTCTCGCCGTAATGGCTCTTGCATGATGCGATTTCGAGGTTCGAACCAACCACGCGATAGACGAGTCTGTTCTGCTCATCGATTCGCCTCGACCAGAAGCTGGACAAATCCCCGCGCAACGGCTCAGGCTTACCGATGCCGTCGTCCACGCCGTTTCGCTCGATATCCTTGACAAGCAGATTTATGCGCTTCAGCGTCTTCCTGTCCTGGCTCTGCCACCAGACGTAGTCATCCCACGCCTCGGGAGCCCAGACTTTATTCATCCTCGACCAGTCCGTGCGCAGTGCCATGTCCCTCGTTGAGCGCAGCAACGGAGCGTCTCAGGTGGGCAAGGTTCTCCTCGCTGTAGAACGGATCAATAGAAACCTCAAACGGGATGCGCTTCTCGCGGCCTACTTTCTTTGCAAAAAGGGTGAAAGCTGTGGTCATACTCATTCCAAGCTCTTTGCAGACAGCCTCCATGTCGCGTTTTGTGTCGCCGTCCATACGCACGTTAACCATTGTGGTGGCCATAAAACACACTCCTCTCACGACAAGATGAGTGTAGCATCGCTTAGTTAAGCTGTAAAGCTAAAGTAAAGCGAATGTATATCTTTACTCCCACTCGATGGTTCCCATTTTTTCAAATGGTGCTCCCTCGTCCATCTCGTGCCAGCCCGTGTTTCCACGTCCGACAGAATCCCGCTTTCCCGCGCTTTGGGGCGGTAGCCAGTCCCGACAAAACACGAAGTGGCTACCACCCCCGAGATCGCCCCTCCGGGGCCGTTTCCCCGGGAATATGGGGAGTAAGGGAAGGGGGTAAATCCGCATATATGCTCCCCAACATGCCTCATGGTCGCAGGGTGTCGGATGCCTTCCCACGCTAAGCCCACATCCGGGGGGTGACGTCGGCGACGGGTCCCGCGCGGCACCGTCCCGCACGCCCTCTCGGCGCATCGCCGCCGGCGGGGGCGTCGCGCAGGCGCCGGCCCCTGACACGGATCGGCCCCGCGCGGCCGCATCCTGTCACGCGCGGGGGTCCGCGTACACGTGGCCTGCGTCCCGGCGCCTCCCCGGCTCCCCCGGCCGGCCTCCATACCCGAAGGTGGTGCGAAAAGTGCGCCCCTGACGGGGTGCCCACATGGGTTTTCGCAGGTCGCCGGAAACGGCCACCCGTCAGGGGCGCACTTTTCGGGCTGTTAGGGAGTACGCGCCCTTTCACGCGGGGACCCTAGTCCTCTGCCACGCCGGCCTAGGGGCGGCCCGGGCGCGGGAGCGGGCCTGGCATCCCGCAGCCATGAGGCATGCTGGGGAGCGTTTTGCAAGATTTGCAGTAGGCAGCCTGCGAAGGAGGCCCGCACGAAGCCCACGCCACTTCCTGTTGCCCCCTTCTCCCTATGGAAGCACTGATTATCGCCCAAATCGCCACTTTTGCAAGCTTATGAACTGCGCAAACGATTGCAGAGACGCTATTAATCAGCTCTTTCTTATCAAAGAGCACATCGCTGAGAAGCACGCGCACCTTCGAGACGCCCGCATCTCTGATCAGCGCGTCAAAGGTGATGCCCACCGCACCCACCGCATCGGAGAAGAAGGCTAACGTGAAGATATACACCCACATCAACCTATACGCTACACGCCAGGCAGTGGACGTGTTGGCGAGCGCACTCGCATAACGAGAGACCGTGGCATCCCTAGCTGCGCGATTCGTGCCCCCTTCGTGCCAGCCAGCTGATACCACGGCCCCAAGCCTCACGTTTCAGCGTAGGTCGAAAATCCTAGTCCAGGTCCTCCCCGTTACTGGCGATGACCTTCTGGTAGTAGAAGAAGGAGTCCTTGCGAGCGCGGTGCAGGTCGCCCGTGCCGTCATCGTGCTTGTCCACATAGATGAAGCCATAGCGCTTGCGCATCTCACCGGTACCGGCAGAGACCACGTCGATGGGTCCCCACCAGGTGTAACCCATGAGGTCAGCGCCGTCGGCCACGGCCTCGCGCATGGCCTTGACGTGAGCGCGCAGGTAGTCGATGCGATAGGGGTCGTGGATGGAGCCGTCAGGCTCCACCTCGTCATGGGCTCCCATGCCGTTCTCGACGACCATCAAGGGAATCTGATAGCGGTCGTAGATCTCGTTCAGCGAGAAGCGCAGACCGTCCGGGTCAATCTGCCAGCCCCAGTCGGTCTCCTTGAGGTAGGGGTTCCTGCCGCCAAAGCTCATGTTGCTGGAGCCCTGCTTCACGTCTCCGTGTGTGCCGATGATGTTGCTCATGTAGTAGGAGAAGGTATAGAAGTCCACCGTGCCCTCGCGCAGCAGCTCCTCGTCGCCTGGCTCCATCCTGATGTCGATGTTGTGCTCGTCCCAGAAGCGCCTCGCGTAGCTGGGGTAGCGGCCGCGTACCTGAACGTCTGAGCAGTACCAGTTCATGCGGCGCATCTCGGCCTGGTTGGCAAGCTCGTCCTTCGGGTCGCAGGTCGCGGGATAGGTCAGGATGAAGCAGTCCATGTTGCCCATCTTGACTTCGGGGTAGTTCTCGTGCGCATACTTGACAAGCCCGGCCGAGGCCACGAACTGGTGGTGCAGGGCGTTGTAGCGCTCGTTGATGTCATCCTTGACCTTGTCCATGGTGCCCGTGAAGCCCTTGAGCGTGCCGAGCGAGAGCGTCACGCCCATCGTCATGGTGCCTGCGTTTATCTCATTGAAGGTGAGCCAGTACTTAACCTTGTCATGCCAACGGTCGAGGATACACCTCCCATACCTGAGGAAGAGGTCAACGAGCCTGCGGTCAGCCCAGCCGTTATACGTGGCCGCCAGGTTGTAGGGCAGCTCGTAGTGGCTGATGGTCACAAGCGGCTCGATGCCGTGGGAGCGCAGGCAGTCGAAGGCCCTATCGTAGAACTCGAGACCAGCCTGGTTGGGCCTCTCTTCCTCGCCCGTCGGAAAGAGGCGCGACCAGTTTATGGACAGGCGATACACATTCCAGCCCATCTCAGCAAAGAGCGCGATGTCCTCCTCGTAGTAGTGGTAGAAATCCGTAGCCTCCCAGCTGGGATAGAGCGCGTTCGGGTCAAACGTCGCGTCAATCTGTCGCGGGGTATTGACGTCTCCGCCGCGCATGTGATCGGGTACCGAGTCTCCCTTGCCGTCCACGTCCCAAGCGCCCTCATACTGGTTCGCGGCCGTGGCCCCACCCCACAGGAAGCCTTCCTTCATCTTCATGCTACTCCCCCTCTTTGATCGCTTGCCTACCGTCAGCGTCATTCTAGGCGAGAGCCACAGGCGTTGGGCAGGCGCATCGTCCGACCGGCGCGCGAGACGGCGTGCCGACGCGTGGTACGCGAGGCAGCGTGTCGGCCGGCCGACCGGCGCGCAAGGCCGTCCAAAGCCCATGTGCCTCCTAAAGCCCGGCCTCCCCTATCGCCGCCACGGCCTCGCGGATCCTCTCGACATCCATGACCAGGGCAAAGCGTACGTAGCCCTCACCATGGGGTCCAAAGCTCACGCCTGGGGTCACGATGACGCCGCTCTTCTCCATCAGCTCCATCGCGAAGGCAGCGGAGTCGCGACGCCCATGCGGCAGCTTGGCCCACACGAAGAGCGTGCCGTGGCAGTTGGGGCGCTGCCAGCCCAAGGCCTCGAGTCCGTCGCAGAGGGCGTCCCTACGCTCTTGGTAGGCGAGCCTCTGGCGCTCAACGCCATCAAGGGGGCCCGTCAGGCAGGCGATGGCCACGTCCTGCTCGACGAAGAACTTGCCAAAGTCGACCTGGCCCCTGAGCTTGCGGGTGGCCGCCACGATGTCGGGGTGTCCCACGACGAAGGACAGGCGCACGCCCGTCACGTCAAAGGACTTCGAGAGCGAGAGGAACTCCACGCCCACTTCGAGGGCACCCGGGTAGTCAAGGAAGGAGCCGCCACGCGGACCGTCGAAGACGACGTCTGAGTAGGCGTTGTCATGGATGACCACGATGTCATGGGCCTTGGCGAAGGCGATGATCTCGCTGTAGATCTTGGGAGTGCCCACCGATCCCACCGGGTTCGCAGGCAGCGAGACGATCATGTACTTCGCGCGATCCGCAACGTCATCGGGGATGTCCGCCACGTGTGGGAGAAAGTCGTGATCTTCCGTAAGCGGATAGTAGTGGGGAGTTGCGCCCGCAAGCAGCGTGCTTGCCCGGAAGACCGGGTAGCAGGGATCGGGTATGAGCGCGACGTCACCCGGGTCGGCGATGGCGGCACACACGTACTGCATGCCCTCCTGGGTGCCGGCGCAGCTCATGACCATGTCCGGCGTGATGCCCAAGACACCGTAGCGACGCTGGTAGTAGTCGCAGACAGCCTGAAGGAGCTCGTCCTTGTCGTGCAGGGAGTACTTCCAGTTGGCGTCGTCTGCCGCAGAGTCCACGAGCGCCCGCTTGATGTAGTCGGGCGTCGCGAAGTCGGGCGTGCCGACGGAGAGGTCAAACACCCGCCGCCCCTCGGACTCCAGCTCACGGCGCTTCTGGTTGAAGTAGGCAAAGACCTCGTCGCCGAACAGGTCGAGTCTCTTCGAGAGCTGCATGGTATCGTCTCCTCTCACAGGGCCGCAGGCGCTTGCGCGCCGGGCGCGGGTCGTGACATCTTTCGTATTCTGGATCATCCCCGGGCGACATTGTGCCACGTAAGTTTTTCTGACGTGTGACAAAGAGTGGTAAGACTGCGTTTTGCCATGGCATCCGGACAGGCGCCCTGGGCGGGACATAGGCTGCACGGGGACCGGCAACGGTCCGGCAGGGGGAGCTCCCTTAGACCCGCAACGGCCCGGCGTGGGGACCCGCAACGGCCCGGCGTGGGGACCCGCAACGGCCCCTCAGCCTGGCGGGTACCGACTTTAATCCGCCAACTGGGCAAACGTCTCTGGGAAGGTACCCGCCAGATTGGCGGGCACTAAGCGCCGGGCAGTGGGCACTGCGGCAGGTCCTGGGGGGCACTGCGGCAGGTCCTGGGAGCGAGACGGTGGGTCTTGGAGGCGAGGGGCGGGACGACCAGCTGGGTACGCTCGTCTGGTGGACAGCCAACCAGCAAAGTCCTATGCTGGCGTGGAGGCCAGGCGATGCCTGCGATCACTCGCCCCACCCGCCCGAGTCGGCGCATCGCACGTATCAGAGAGACCCCGGAGAAGACCCTGAGGTAAGGAGGGCGTGACATGGCGACCATAGACGTGGACGCACTGCGAGACTACATGAGGGACTACCTGGGAACGGCCATGTCCAACGGATTTCCCGCTGCGATGGCCGAGTTGCCAGAGATCGACGGCATGGGTCCTCGCGAGCTGTGCGAGAGGGCAAAGAGGATGGGAGTCGATCTGGGAAGGTTCGCGACCCGGGAAGACGTGGGGTAACTCAACACCTTGCAGCCTTGTGCCGCGAGGGGTTGCTACGTTGACGTGGCCTGCCGACCAGACCGGGCGCCGGTCGCAAGACTCCTCATGCGGTTGATGCCCAGCTGACCATCCCCTCGTTTGCCCCTCGCCTCATGGCCACGTCATCGGCCAGACATCCCACCGCGTAGAGCGGAATGCTCTCCACATCTCCCGTACCGAAGTTACGCGCAGAAACGCGCACCACACGGTCGGGCTCGTACTTGTCCCTATACACGCCGAGACTCCTGGAGCGCACGTTCTTGGTGGACTTGATCTCGATGGGCACGGCCTTGGCGGAGCCGTCTTCGACGACAAGATCAATCTCTGCCCTATTGCCGCTCGTCCAATAGCGCGGCTCGATGCCTCGGGCAACCATCTGCTGCACCACATAGTTCTCTGTAAGCCCACCTGTGTCGAGCAGCGAACGCCCGCGCTCGTCGAAGAGTGCGCTAGCCGGTATGCCTGACATCGTGGAAAGCAGGCCGACGTCGTTCGCGTAAATCTTGAAGGAACCTCTATCCTCCTGAAGTCGCAGAGGCACCTGACCGGAAGACACTCGCATACACTTGTCGATGAGCCCTGCCGAGAGAAGCCACGAAATTGCACCTTCGTACTCGCTCGACCTGCCCCCGCTGCGCACCTGCCTGTACTGAAACTTGTGATTCTCCTTAGCAAGCTGCCCGGGCACGCTGTTCCACACGTCGCGAGCACGTGCGACGTCAGTGGGGCTTGGTGCGTACTTGGCCATATCCGCCAAGTAGAGATTGAGGACGTCACGATGCACCCGCACGGCATCGCGGACGTCACCAGTGCGCGCATAGGCTGCCACGGCCTCTGGCATGCCACCCACGAGAAGGTAGGTGCGGTAGAGATCCATCGCCTGATCGTGGAGCTGGTAGGCACGTCTATCGAAGTATGCCTCGCGTATGCCCTCAAGCATGAGGGCATGCCCTGTCGCCCCCATAAACTCGTCGAAGGTCATGGGATGCAACACCATGGTGTTGACCTTGCCCACTGGCAAGGAGTAGTACCTCTGGTTGACCGCGACGCCAAGCAGGCTCCCCGCCGCGATGACGGGATGCGAAAAGTTCGCCTCTTGGAAGTACTTGAGCGCAGTTAGCGCTCGATTGGATACCTGTGCCTCGTCGAAGACATAGAGCATGTTTTCTGTATCGAGGGTGTGACCTGTGATCTGACTAAGATTCGATATGACAGTGCAGGGATCGAGGTTGCCATCGAAGGCACGTGCGAGCCTCGGATCCTCTTCCAGGTTGAACAGGGCGTACTTCTCGTAGTTCTCCCTCGCAAATTGCTCGATGAGGTAGCTTTTACCAACCTGACGAGCACCAAAGAGGAGGAGCGGCTTACGCTGGGGGCTACTCTTCCAATCGAGGAGCCGTCGCATCTCGGCACGTTCCATGTGCTACTCCAATCTATCGATAAATGGAGAGTATCACATTTTTACGCGCTTAAAAATGTCGTTTTCCACATGTAGGGAGTTGGGAAAACCATTCCGAGGGCACGGTTGTCGCTCGGGCACACAGACGTGCTTGAGCGTACGCTCACTGCCCCACGTTGATGATCCCACGGCAGTAGGGATACTCGCTGCACCCCCAGAACTTCTTGCCCGCCCGCGCACCCCTCTTGGCTGTGCGCAGCACCATCGTGGAGCCGCATACGGGACAGCGCGGGACATCGGAATCCGGGCCGTCGCCAATCGCTTGGCTCGCCGCGCTGGCGGGGACCGCAGGAGCTTGGCTCTCCGCGCGGGCAGGCGTCGTGGGGGCCTGGGCCGCTGCGCTGACGGGGACTGAAGAGGACTTGGGCCACTGGGCTGCCGCGCTGGCGGGAGCCGCAGGACCCTGGGTCGCAGCGGGCCACTGGGCCGACACGTTGACGGGCATCGCGGGAGCCTGGGCCGACGCGCTGGCGGGCATCGAGCCAGCGGCTGACTCGAACTCCGCAGCATCAACGCCAACATCCTCCGCATCCGTGAGCTTAGCCACAAGGGCGTCCCAGCTCGAATCGCCATCAGGAAACGCGCCCACCTGACCGGTGCCCGAGGCGCCTGCGGGTCTGGCCTCCATAGACCCGACGTCCCCTTGGGCCTGTGATGGCGAATCTGGCCCGCCGGCCGCCACGCCGATCCCGCCGACCAGCGAGCCTGCCCTACCAGCCGATGAGCTCTCTCCCTCAAAGTATCTGGCAGTATAGTCGGTCCTCACGGGCGTATCCATGGAGAGCCACCGCTCGGCCCTCTCCATCACGTCCTTGAAGGGGATCTTCCCATCTGCGGGCCCCCGCATCGAGTTGATCGACTCGATGGTGGCCACAAGCTGATCGCCACGCACCAGCTGCTGCTTGACCTCCTTCTTGGCGTTGCGGTCATGCAGGATGGTCTTTGGGTTGGCAAGGACGACAAGCCCCCTATACAGGTCATCGAAGCGCGGAGAGAGAAGGGCGCTCATGATCGCCCCTTTCGTGCTCAGGTTGATCCGCTTCATCAGGCCAAGGTGTCGTTGGTTCTGCGTGATGGGCGAGTAGATCCCCTCGCGTCTCCTTCCCCCAAAGGAGCGTACGAAGTCCCCGCGCGCGTTGACAGAGATGTCACCATAGAGGTTCTTGCACTCGAGCACAAAGTTGCGTCGTCTCGTGAGCACCAGAAAGTCAATCTGGGCGGTGAGCCCCTCGAATTCCAGGTGGAGATCATGAATCACCACAAGGGGCAGGTGGCTGTTTCTCAGCTCAAAGAGAATGCGATCCTCCCCGACGATGCCTGCCTTGAGGGCACGGATGTCGGAGTCAAGCCGCCTCCTCTGGCTGCGAGGTACTGTCTCGCGCAGTGACTCGAGCGTGGCAAGCTGCTCCTTCGCATCGCTACCCTCCTTGAGGATCACCGGTTCCTGCACACGGAAGAACGCCATGGTCACACCCCTTAGACATCAACCTCACTCGTTTGGTCCATAAAGGGCGAGTTGTCCGGAGACCGCCACCTGTCCGTCCCCGTCTGCCCAAGGTACAGCAGGCCGGGCGAGGCCACCGCCCACCCGAGCCCTTGTGTCAGCCCGCATGCACTGGAGTTGCCTGATATATTAGATATCCAGCACTTCCACTAGTTCTCCATTTTCCTCTTTTAGCATGATCTTCTTGATAATCTCTTCACCTAAGTATTTTGTAAACCTTTTCAATTCTGTTGATACTTCAAATACTATATTATGCTTTACGTCGTTTGAATCAAAGCTTGAGTCATATTTTGATTTGTCTGACCAGTAATTCCAATTTACATCTGTTCGTTCGTAGTATACATAGTTATGCTTTTTTGTGACAAATACTCTTTTGCTTATTAATTTCTTACCGTCTTTTGATTTAGTTATTTCAGAATATAGCTTCATTCCTTCAAATATTTTGTAATCGCTGATGCTATCATTCGATATGTTTACCTTAATCTCTTCATATTTCATGAAATACCTTCATAACGTATAATTTCAAGACGCCATCCACGTGCCCCGGACAAAAACATCCAGCACAGGACGGCACCGCCTTCTTCGGGCACGCGGCCCAACGGCCCCACGGCCCAACGGCTCCGCAGGGATCCATCATCCAGCGGGTCGTGACCCCGGCGGGGCAGCACCCCGCCGGGCGACGGTTGCGGCCCCGCCGGGTGACCTCAGAAGAGGCCGTCGAGGATGGACCCGCCGCCGGTGCCATGCAGGTTCGTGTTATTGGCGCCCTCGATGCGCGAGTTGCGCAGGCCTTTCCTGTGCTCGATGAACTCGTCTGCGGCGAGCACGTTGGACAGGCTCCGCTGCGTCTCGTTCTCGTAGGTATGCCGTGCCCCGCTGTTTCGATACCGCATGTACATGATCGCAAAGAACACGACTCCGAGAAGGAGGAGCAGCCATCTCTCCTTCTTGTCCCAACCAACCAGACTGCTGCCCAGGACCAGCGCCAGAATCAAGCCAAAGAACTCGATGACGATCGAGACGATCCAGAGCTTGGTCATGTCGATGGGGACGCTGCCCATCGTCTCTTTGGTCCGGGCATTCACCGCCACGTAGTGCAGCAGCTTCTTGTTTCCCTTGACCTGTAGGTAGCTGTACAGCCAAACGGGGAGGTACGCCGCCAGCCAGGACTCCCCCCTTATGTCGAAGGCCTCGCCTGCCCACGCAATCCCGCGATCGTACTTCGCGAGCGTCTCGTTTGCGGCGATCCTGGCAATGTCTTGTGCTTGGGTCGCGACCAAGGGACGCACGTTGTTGACGTCGACGTCGCGCTTTTCCGAGGTATAGCCCCTCAGGTAGTTTGCGTTGTACCTTACGCAGTTCTGCGTGTCGAAGGGCATGATGGAGTTGATGATGTTGGTGGTCTTCTCGCTTGAGCTGACGTTAAGCTTGTCGACGCTCGCCTCCACGGTCAGGTCGTTGATGGCGATGTCAAAGTCACGCTCGACATGGTAGGCATCCGCGTCGTAGCGAGTCTCGCTGCTGTCTCCCTTCTTGACGCTGTAGCTCCTGATGAGCACCTCCCCCGTACCAGAGAGGTGATCGTGTGCGTTTATGTCCACGATCATGTAGGGGAAATACACGCCGCAGATATTCTTGGTCGTGAACTCCCTGGTGAAGGTGGGGTGTGCAAAGAACTTGCGCTTCCCGACAAAGCGCTCTATCTCTGCCCGCGCGTCATCCTTGGACACGCCGAAGGGCAGGACGGCGTCAGGGACGGCCCCGTTGGGCACCTGATGGTTGATGGACAGCATGTTCCTGCACCAGTGGCAGCGGGCCTGGTTGGCGGAGGCCGTGTCGATCACCACCTCTGCGCCACAGCTCTCGCACTTGAGCGTGATGACGTCATTGGCATCTGCGGCCCTGTCCTGCGCGCCGGAGCCCATCCTGATCCCCTCGAGGGAGGAGACATCCTCCTCGGTCTCCAGCAGCTGGGGCTCGAACTCATGCCGGCAGAAGCTACAGCGTAGCTTGCCGGTCCTGCTGTTGGTTTGGATGTCTGTAGACCCGCACTTGGGACATTTTATCTGGCCGTCCTTGGCGTCGGTGTCGGTCTGGACCACCGTGACGTCCGCTCCGGTCCACTGGCCCTCTCCCTCACCCATGGCTAGAACCCCAAAAGGTCATGCTTGAGCCTATCAAACTCCTCCTGCGTGACCACGCCGGCATCCAGGAGCTTCTTCATGTTCAGGAGCTTGGTGGTCGGATCCTCCGCACCCTGTCCCTGGGGGGCGGGCTGCTGCTGCGGCATCGCTCCCATCGTCTGCCCCTGGGGGGCGGGTTGCTGCTGCGGCTGAGGCTGCTGTTGCTGGCCATAGTTGGACTGGTAGGAGCCCTGCGTGTAGGGTTGCTGCTGCGGTGCCCCTCCCATCGTCTGTCCCTGCGCGTAGGGTTGTTGCTGCTGCGGCTGAGGCTGCTGGCCAAAGTTGGGCTGGTAGGAGCCCTGCGTGTAGGGTTGCTGCATGCCCTGCGACATGCCCCCAACCGCTCCCATGCCCATGCCCATGAAGGCAAGGCCGCTACCTCCGCCGGACTCGCCCGCCGCCTGGATACCACGTGCGGCAGACTGCTGGAAGAACGAGTTGCCCCTTGCTCCCGCCAGGGCGTCTGCCTTCTTGACGTCCTCCAGCAACGACTTGGTACCCTCGTCGTACTCGATCGCCAGGATGGCAGTCTTGACTATTTCCAAGCCCCGCGAACTACGCCATTGGTATGCGGACTCCACCGCCGCCGACATGGACGTCGCAAAGCCGATCTGGTCGCCCTGGATGCGCGCCATGCGGTTGCCCTTGCTCGGGTCATTGGTGTAGTTGGAGAAAGCCGCAGACAGACTGCCGACAACCTCATTAAACAGCTGCTCGCCAGCGGGGTTGTCCATGTCGGCAAAGTCGAACTCGGGTGCCCCGGCGACCAGGTACGACACCGGGACGAAGTTCTTGATGAACAGGACGGGGTCAACGATACGCAGCGTGTACGTGCCGCGCGTGACTGCCCCGACCTGAGTGCCAAGATAGGCGTCATCCCAGTATATCTCCGACTGGGTGCCAAACCTGTTGTTTGGGATCTCTCTGGTGTTCACATAGAAGAGGAGCTGCTGGCTCCCCGGGATGCCACCGAACTTGAATCGCTCCCACGACTGCTTGATCAGGGAATCCATGGGGCCGTCGCCCGAGAAGATGGACTTTGCGTTGGGGTCGTCACTGGTGTACTGGTATCCGCCCACCTCGGTGATAAGGCCCGTGATGGCGCCGTCCTGCATGGTGACGAGGACCGTACCCTCTGGCACTATCACCTTGCTCCCGTTGGTGATAATGTTGGCGCTGCCCCTCGTGTTGGACCCGCGCCCGTTATTTGTTCCCATGGGGACCCCGGGAAAGACACCTGCCGTGGGAGACACATCCTGCCCAGGACCGTAGAAGTCTCTCCACTGGTCGCCCAACGTAGACCCCACAGCCCCCTTGAATGCTTGGATGAAACCCATAGGACACCTCCATTTGATTTGGATGTTTGACTTGAACGCCAAACACAACGATGTTCAGATTTTACCATAGGCCCCCCATAAGAAAACTGGATATGTGCTGGGCGTGAGGGGCGGAGACAGGGCTTGAGCATGGAGGGGTGTCGTCGTGGGCGTACAAGTCGTGGGCTGCTCCATGCCCCGAGAGTGGGGCATGAGCCCGCTTTCGTCCCCTCGCGGGGTTGAGCTGCATAAACCTATCGCTTTGGATGCTCTTAACTGTAGGCGAGTTGCGTGCGTTTCCATCCCCTCGTGGGGTTGAGCTGCATAAACCTCTCGCATGAGAGGCTGACTAGCTCGGCAGACAAGGTGTTTCCGTCCCCTCGCGGGGTTGAGCTGCATAAACCTCCGCCCAGAGCCGGAACGAGATCTCCGGGGAGTCGTGGGGCCAGTTTCCGTCCCCTCGCGGAATTGAGCTGCATAAACCCCGAGGGAGGTCTTGTGGATTACGGCGAAATGATATTCCTGTTTCCGTCCCCTCGCGGGGTTGAGCTGATTATCTCCGTTGGTTATCGTGTAAAATTCACACGGGGTGTCCAGTTTCGAAAGTGGGCAAACTCCATCCTGAAGCAGTACATAATTCAGGGATATGCTGTAAATACTAGCCGTATGAACCAACTCGGTGAGGTAATACGGATTATGAAGCGGACAGAAAACAGTCTGGATGCAAAGCAGGTGCTTTCGGTAATTGAAAAATACAGTCTTGCCTTGGACTTGCTGGATGATTATGACCACCAGACAATGAAACGACCGGACGGAAACAAGGCAGTCTATATACTGTCATATGAAGAATGCAGACCAGACAAGTCATTGACAGTATGAAGTTTTCAACTGATTCCGATTTGTTTGGCAATGAAAAGGATGATTCCTTTAAGGGCAGCATCGGTAATATCTACTAGAGCTTTGCAGGTCAGGATATCTACCCGACACTGGAAGAAAAGGCTGCAAATCTGAGCCTTCGGTAGTTCTCGTGGCCTAGGGGTCGTCTAGTTGCCCCTTGCCATCTTCCTCCTCCTCTTCCTGTCGCGTTCCCTGTCCCTCCTCCTTCTCTCGTCCACCTTCCTCCTCTCCTCCCCGCGGTCCTCCCAGGGAAGTGCCGGCTGCCCATCGGAGCAGCGCAGCATGAGAAGCGCGACGAGGTTGTCGGTGTTGCGGAACCCGTAGCCCATGCGCACCGTCACCTTGATCTTGTTGTTGATGCTCTCCACGCGGCCGTTTCCGATGCCCAGCGCCACGGCGGCAACGACGTCCGCGCGCCTGCGCCTCACCTTCTTCTCGACGGCGACCACGGGCCCGATCTTGCAGTAGGCGGCCCTGTGCAGCCAGCCGTCGAGCATGGCCTCGGCCTCGACGGCCGTCCCGGCGCGGAAGACGGCCCTCAGGTCCTCCTTGAGGTCCCAGGCCGCGAGGAGGCGCCCGCCCGCCCTCCCGGGCTCGGCGAGCTTCGCCCGCTGCGACCCCGTGAGGTCCTCCGGGTTCCTCACCAGCGCGTAGCGGCTTCCCTTGATCGCGTCCGCAGCCTCCCTCAGCGCCCTGGCCTCCGGCGGGGTCTCCTCGCCCCTGCGCGGCCTGCCGGGCCCGTCGCGCCTCGGCATCGCGTCTTGGGCGGCCCTCTTGGCGACCCGCCACTCCTCGCGCCTGACCTCGTCGAGCGCGTCGCTCGTCCACTCGACCACGTGGAATGGGTCCATGACCCACCGGGCGTTGGGGCACCTGCGCCCGGCCAGCGCCTTTATCCACTTGGCCCCGTCGGCCGTCACGACCTCTATGGCGCGTCGCTGCTCGCGCGCGGGCTCGTCGAGGAAGAGGCCCAGCACCTCCTTGCCGTACCCCTCGTGGGCCCAGACGAGGCATCCTCGGTCGTGGTCGACGACGACGGTCAGGTACTTGTGGCCCTTCTCGTGGCTGGTCTCGTCGATGCCGATCCGTCTCAGCCCGTCGAAGCGCCCGACGCCCCTCTGCGCCTCGATCTCGTCGCAGGCCCTCCCGCAGATGCCGCCCACGCTGTGCCACCCCGCTCGCGCGATGCGCGAGACGGCGGACATACAGCACCTCACCGCCAGGCACGCGACCCAGTCCTCGAAGTCGCGCGCGTGCCTGGACCCGTGCCTCGCCCACGGCACGCGCTCGACGCGCACGCCGTGCTCGGGGCACGTCACCCTGGCGGGCCCGTACCCCGGGAAGCACTTGGACCTCGCCAGGTCCATGGCTCTCCACCGCCTGGTCGGCTCGTGGTCGTGGCACTCGCACCTCCGGCCGCAGATCGGGCACCTCAGCTGCCCCCTCCTGTGCGGCCTCACCGACACGACGATCGCGTCGCCCTCGATCGTCACGCCCTCCACGACGGTCCTCGCAAGCGCGAGGACATACCGTAGAATCTTCGCCATGCGTCCGCCTCCCGTTGCTCCGGATACTTTTGGCGAAGTGGAATCCTACGGGAAAGGGGCGCCGAGCGGCCCCTTACGGGGCCGCTCCTGTCAATCCTACCTGTTTCCTACACGTGAGCTGGTCAAAGCGGTCGGTGGTCACCCACACAAACTACCGAAGAGCCGCAAATCTTTTGTATTTTATAACAAAGAATCACAGCTTTTCCGATGGAAACAAACGAATCGCAGCTACAATGTTTCTGTATTTCCTTGATAAAAACAGCATCCTGTTTGCTGATGGAAATAAGTTGATTGACGATCATACACTTGTTGCACTGACGATTATGATTGCAGAATCCAAACCAGATGAAAAGGAAATGATGATAAGCGTAATTATGAACTGTATTTGTGGATAGGCTGGAGCCCTGATAACTGATGCATTCATAGCATAATGATATGGACAGGACATTTATTGAGCCCTGTCCTTCTTATATGTTGTATCACTTTTTAAACAGTTCTATAATAAAGAAATTTGAAGTTTCATTAGGATACTTATACGCTACAGAAGGAGTTGGATAAGGATGATACTTTTTATAGAGATTATAATTGGAATTATTTTATTTACGATTTTGATAGTCCCCGGGGTGTTGAAAGACCCATTAAGTGCCATTGGTGATTACCCGCCACAAATACGTAGACGTTGCATGGAATTAGGTCTTGTAGAAGACAGAAAGAAGCGTTTTTCTAAGAAGGAAATGCTGAGAAAATGTCTTTGCATGATAGTGTTGCCTGTAGTTTTTGCTCTCATTATGTATAAAATCAACGGTACAACTTCTTTTGTGAGTGGTTTTCTTCAGTCGTATATTATTTGGCTGGCGATTACATGGTACGATGCCTTTATTTTGGACTGTGTTTGGTTTTGCCATTCTAAGAAAGTGCGTATTCAGGGGACAGAGGATATGTCAGAATATAAGGATTATCTGTTTCATATTAAGCAATCCTGCATTGGTTCCGCACTTGGACTTCCGGTGTGTCTGATAGTTGGTTTGTGTGTATCTTTATTTTAATTTGAATTTTATCGAGGTGATAATATGACGTTTGCAGAAGAACTTAAATCGTTTCAGAACACTCATCCGTTTTCTAAAATGAAAGTGGATGACATAGAGGTAAAGTACCTGATATGTGGAAATTCGGAAAGCAAAATAAATTTGGTGTATCTTGTGGGTGAAACCGACTGTAGCATTGTCCGGTTCAAATAGCTCGCGTATCTCACCAAGTTTGGGGGCCACTGCGCTCTCGAAATCGTCCCAGCCAAACACCGCCTGGTCGGACCATAGGGCGACGGCATCCTTGGTCACCTCACCACCGGCCCTATGCTTCTTGGCGGCGTCCTCAAGCTCGCCGGTCTTTGCGGCCATGCTTGCGATGGGGTATTTCTCGTCAAACATGCCGATGCCGGCGCTTATCGTGATAGAATCGTTTCCCGTGAAGGCAAGAAACTCCCTGCGGATATCCTTGGCAGCATGGATGATATCGTTCCAGTTTCCTATCAGAAAAAGGTCATCCCCACCCGAGTAGATGATCTGTGCCTGATAGCACCCCTCCTCAAGGATCCCGTTGATACGATACTTGAAGAAGTAGGAGAGTGCCCTGCTTAGCGTTGACGTGCGGCTGATGGACGCTTTCTCGACTGGAATGCCGCTCGCAAACACCGTGCCGAGGTTGTCAACGTCGGCTCGAAGCACTCCCAGCCGCTTGATGCCGTAATCCTCCTCGAGCGTGGATCCCTGTCCCGCGTAGGCAGAGATGCCGACCTTGCCCGTATCAACCGTGTAGTCTCCCATCCAGAGATGCGTCGATAGCTTGACGCCCATGTCCCAACTGTTCTTTGTGTAGATGCGTGCGAACACGGGCCTGGTGGCACGGTACTCGTCCCTCGAGTACATCTCAAGCCGTCTGTCAAAGGGAAGCGCAAGCCCAATGCGTCCGGGTGAGACGGTATCCTCGCCTTCGAAAGCTTCGGCGATCACGAACACATCCTTATGGATAAGGCTTTCTGAGATCTTACCGAGAGAGGCGCAGAGCGGGCAGAGGTCATTCTCGTCGATGTCGGCGTCCGACCGATGGCATTCCTTGCACTCCCTGCTATGGTCGTACTCCCCGGCACTGCCAAAGTTGAGCTCCTTGATGGTACGTGCGTCATAGCGCGAGGCCTTGGCAGCCGAGAGGCCCTCCGAGAGCTCCTGGTACAACTTGGGGTAGCGCTGCTTGTCCTCACCCTTGTTCGCGAGGTCGTGGGCGCTGCACTCCACCAAGGAGGTCGCCAGGTACAGGTCGATCCCATAGTGCTCGATGAGCCATTCGCGAAGCTCGTCGCAAAACGTTCCGAAGATGATCTTCGTTTGTCGTGTGTTGGGAAGCAGAAGGTAGGCGTGTCCGCCACCAGTGTAGAGAAGGTTCGCGCGACTCAGCTCCAAGCGCTCGAGCAGCTCGTCCGACACGTGCTCCAACATGAGCTCCAGGTACAAGCTGCGTGCCCTGAGTTGCTTGAGGGCACCTGCCCCGCTGATGTTGTAGATGAAGCTCTGGATACCGCTCATATCCCATGAGCACAGCAGGAACATGGGCTCCTCGTAGAACCGGGGCGACCTCTGCCTGTCGAAGAGGGCCTCCCGATAGTTTGAGATCCCATGATCAGAGAGGTACTCGTAGATGCACACAGCGATAGCGGCCGTCGTCTTCGCGTGGTCAAAGAGGGACACGTCGACGAGTTCCGTGAGGTTGGTGGACGAGGGGACCTTATCTGTCGTTGCCTCGAGCAGGTTCAGAAGGGAGTTGAGGTCGGACTGGCAAAGCCCCATCCCCGCCAGGCCCTTGTGAATGCGCTCCCGGATCGTGTTGTAGTCCTCATGCTCAATGGTGGCATCGCTATGGCGGCCGTTGATGATGTTGAAGATCTTGCGCAGCTTGACATCTCGGTCAAAGTGGGCAGCCTGCTCGTCGCCCTCGTTCTTCCTGTCCATGCCTGCCGAGATGTTGTCGGCAAAGTACGTGACGAAGGCCAGCGAATCATCATCGAGGCGGGATGCGGAGCTCATCTCCTTGGCATGGTGGTACCTGATCTGCTCGACAATCTTTTGGCCACACGTCCCCTCAAAGTCAGCATTCTGCGCGGCAAGTTCCTCTATGAAGTCGGCACCGAGCTTGGAGTGCGTCCCTTTCGCGGAGCTTCCGCGATACACGACCTTGCCGATGTCATGCAGAAGCGCACCAAACGTCAGCGCCAGCTTATCCTCTGTCAAAGCGACCCCCTCTCAAGCGACCAACAGAAACGTCCAGTCCACACCTCACGTACATCGGACGCCTCCCATCCTCATCGACGTCTTGATTCCGATCCCGGCATATTCGCCAAACTTCAGGAGCATCCTCACGAGACCGATCATGGGCTGCGGGCCGTGGCATTTCAGGACAACAGAACCGACAAAGGCCGGTATCTTGTGGTCTTTCGTGACGTGGGGAAAGTACTGTGAGTGCAGCTTGTATGACACGATCCTCGCGCACCGCTCCATATAGAGCATCGTCTCCTCGCCCACCTCCTTGTCGCCCTCGTAGAGCTGGTTGTAACGCATCAGGAGGTTCTGCAGGATGAGGCGAACGCTGGGCATGAAGACGTAGGAGCCAGCACTTTTGAAGGACGTGGGCGTGAGAAAGCTGAGTGAGCTCCTGCCCGTGTCGCCATCCCGTATCAGGTCAGTCAGGCACGTGAGCTCTATGACCTCGACTGTGCTCCTGCGTACCTCAAGCGTGGAGCCGATCCCCCTGACCTTGATGCTCCGTACGTCCTGCATGGGCCTAATGACCTGCTCCGCCGCCTCATCGGTCAACGCGTGTATGCGCCATATGAGCTCGTGGCTGCCCTTGTCCGCGTAGCAGTACTGGCTATACGGATTGAACGGCTGGCGGTGCAGCCATTCGACATAGGACGTGTCAAGCCGCTCCATGAGCACGCCCTGGAGGTAGGGGCCGATAGTACTCATTTGGGCGGGGGCAACCCCCTTCCCCTCAGGTATGTCTGACACGATGCTGATCGTGGTCAGATGCTGCATGCACATCACCATCCGCTCAAGGCCTGGCAAATGCGCAAAATGCCAACGCCATGCCAGGCCATTTTAATCTGAGTAGGCTCAATTTTCTGTAATCTGTAATGGTTGGTCATTACCTTATTATTTGCTTATGCTTTACCTCTTTGTACCTTAACGCAAATCGAGCTTAAAAGTTTCCGTGAGCGGTAGGGATGGGGACGACAACGGTGAATGCGGCGGTTACACTGGGTGCGAAGGAGTACATCTTGATGCGCGTCGCACGTGCACCGCGCGGGCCCAGGTCATCGCCAGAGCCCTGATACTGTTGCCGCATGACTCCGACAAGACACCGGGCTCCATCGGCGGGAAGACGGGGCTATCGACCGGTGGCATGCGCTTGCGCGTGACGAGGCGCCTCGGAGGTGTCTTGGCCCAAGACTGCAACCACAGTCCCTGCGAGCTGATCAAAGTGGCCGATGATCACCCACAAGAACTGCCGAAAGGCCAAAAACGGAGTGCAAGCTATGCGGCCAACCACCACTGATAGGTTTGGAACGCAGTCCGCCTAAAGCATGGCTCACTGTAGCACCCGGTGCGATATAGTTTCAGTGTTTGCCGATTCATCACAACAGGAGTAGTTTTGGATATTTCCGCGCTCAAACCAGGCATGCACATAGAGGGCATCCTCCCAACCGAGGTGATCGAGATCATCGCTGTGAACCCCACCGGAGATGCAGCCAAGGTCTTCTACCAGCGGCTCGACGGCGACCTGGACTCCGTTGTGCTCTTCCCCGACGACCTTGCGCGTGTGCGCACCGTAACCAGCAAGGCCGGTCGGCGCTACGATGCCAACGCGAATGCCTTCCTGCTCGCCTCGGAGGCATTGCGCATTCGCTACTCTTACGTGTTCGACAACCGGCTCGCCATGCACACTTCGCTCATCGAGCCGCTCCCACACCAAATCACGGCTGTATACGAGGACATGTTGCCACGACAGCCGCTGCGCTTCCTTCTCGCAGACGATCCCGGCGCGGGCAAGACCATCATGGCAGGGTTGCTCCTTAAGGAGCTTATGATCCGCGGTGAGGTGGAACGGTGCCTTATCGTGTGTCCGGGCGGGCTTGTGCAGCAGTGGGTCGAGGACGAACTCGGGCCCAAGTTTGGCCTTGAGTTCCGCATGCTCACAAACGACGCGGTTGATTCCACACGCAGTGGTAATCCCTTCCGCGACATACCCCTCATGGTGGCCTCGATGGACAAGCTCGCCCGCGACGAGCGGCTGCAGGGAATGCTGCACGACGTGCTCTGGGACCTCGTGGTTGTGGACGAGGCGCACAAGATGGCCGCCCACGTGAACGGGCGTAAGGTGGACTACACTCACCGCTACCGGCTGGGACAGCTGCTCTCGCAGACCACGCGCAACCTGCTGCTGATGACGGCCACGCCGCACAACGGCAAGGAGGCCGACTTCCAGGAGTTCATGAAGCTGCTCGACCGAGACCGTTTCGAGGGCGGCACCAAGGCCGGTCTCGTGCGCAATGCAGACGACATGATGCGGCGACTGCAGAAGGAAGAGCTCCTGACCTTCGAAGGCAAACCGCTCTTTCCCATACGAGAGGCAAGGACATCTGCTTACGCGCTCACGTCCGCCGAGCAGGCGCTCTATGAGCACGTAACCGACTACGTACGCGAGGGGTTCAACCGCGCCGAGTGTATCGTGCGGCGCGACCGTCGCAACGCCGTCGGCTTCGCGCTCACCTCGCTGCAGCGCCGCCTAGCGTCGTCTCCCATGGCGGCGTGGCGGTCTTTGGGCCGGAGGCGCAAGCGCCTGGAGGAGCTGGCCCAGGAGGTGCGCGAGCACGGCACCTACACCCCGCACGGGCACGGGACGAGCGAGTCCGACAACTGGGACGAATGGGACGACGATGACCGTGATGCCGCGCAGGACAACGACACTGTGGTGCTCGACGACGCCACCGCATCGGAAACCCTCGACGAGCTGGAGGTCGAGATCGGCGAGCTCAAGGTCCTGGAGGCCGAGGCTGCGGAGGCGCTACACCACGGCGATGACCGCAAGTGGCACGAGCTTCTAGACCTCCTGGAGAGTCCACAGATGCGTGGCGACGATGGCCGACGTGAGAAGCTCATTGTGTTCACCGAGTACGCCGACACGCTCGACTACCTCGAGGGAAAGCTTGCGAGCTACCTTGGCTCGGCCGATCGGCTGCGCACGATACGTGGCGGCATGAACCGCGACCAGCGCCGCCAGGTAGAGGCCGACTTTAAGCAGAATGAGGAGGTGAGTGTGCTCGTGGCAACCGATGCGGCTGGCGAGGGCATAAACCTGCAGGTGGCATACATCCTCATCAATTATGACCTGCCATGGAACCCCAATCGTATCGAGCAGCGCTTCGGACGTATCCACCGCATCGGACAGCGGCACACCTGCTACATGTACAATCTCGTAGCCGATGGTACACGCGAAGGCGACGTATGGCACCGTCTCTTCGACAAACTGGAACAGGAAAGTCAGACCTTAAAAGGTCGAGTGTTCGACGTGCTGGGTCAAGTGACCTACGATGATAAGTCGCTCAGCGAACTGCTGCTTGATGCCATTCGCGAGGACCAGACTCCCGAACGCCAGGCTCACCTCGATACCGTGATCGATAGTTCACTCGACGCCGAGTGTCTACGACGTATCATGGCAAGGGACGTACTCGCCACCGACTCACTCAATGTGGAGGACGTACGCCGCGTGCGTGCCGACATCGAACGCGCCAACGCGATGCGTCTACAGCCTCACTACATCCGAAGTTTCTTCGCACGTGCCGTAGAGGACCTGGGTGGACATCTGGCGAGTAACCGGGACGGAACGTGGCGCATCCGCAAGGTACCCCTCGCCCTGCGTGTAAGCTCGGCCACAGGAGCGCGGCGCCCTCTTGCCGAGCGCTATGAGTCGCTCGCCTTTGACAAAGAAAGCGTCACTGACCCAGGCAGGACCGACCTTGTGGCCGTGGGACATCCGCTCCTTGACGCTACCGTAGAGGAAACGCTCGCCAAGTACAGGAGTGTGCTCGACTGCGGAGCGATACTGGCTGACGACGGCAACCGGACGCTCGGGCCACGCGAACTTCTCGCCTTTTCACTCACGCTCGTAGACGGTGCTGGGCAGGTGATCGATCGACGGCTCTACTACGTGGAGGTTGAGCAGGGGCATGATCCTGTAATCTTCGGTCAGGCGCCCTACATCGACTACCGGCCGCTCACCAACGAGGAGGCCCGTGCGCTCGATACGGGTAAGACCGACCCACTCTCGGTACCCTCCGACGCCGAAGAGCAGGCCGAGGCGCTGCTCATGGGGGGTCCAGTGGCGCGGGACATGCGCTCGATATCCAAGGCGCGCTCGCAGCGAGTGGACCAGGTAGCTGGGGCCGTGTGCCAGCGGCTCAACCACGCCATTGCTGCAGCGAGCACCGATGAGCAACACTGGGCTGAGCGGGCGCGCTGCGGTGAAGAGGGGGCCAGGCTTACAGCCATCAATAAACGCCGGGAGCTCGATGCGCTCAAGACGCGCCGCGACATGCGTCTACGCGAGCTTGAGGGCCAGCGCGTCGTACGACCGAAGCCGCTCAAGCTCGTAGCGGCGGCACTTGTGTTCCCCGCACGGGTGTTCACCAAGAGCCCCGAGGAGGCACGCGACGCCTTCGAGGCTCGTAAGGTCTCGGAAAAGCGCGGCATGGACGCTGTCATGGCCATTGAACGTTGGCTCGGAAATACACCCGAGGACGTGAGTCGGCTAAACGTGGGCTGGGACGTGGAGTCACATATCGAGCGCGGCGACGGAACCGAAGACATCCGCTTCATCGAGAGTAAGGGTGTGCACGAAGACGCCGACACCGTGACGCTCTCCGCCAACGAGGTCCGGCAGGCCGCCGGCAACCGTGATACCTTCGTGCTCGCCGTGACCAAACCTGCAGAACA
>ERZ773009.384-NODE-384-length-32300-cov-16.689719_pt1 | contig 32300 bp, 31 predicted proteins | sample MGYA00580663_ERZ773009 | MGnify/ENA primary metagenome ERZ773009 (study PRJEB29015, sample SAMEA2737969) | human oral metagenome | biome: human oral; feature: human-associated habitat; material: dental | place: China | collected 2026 ... | reverse complement strand
CGTGGTGGCGGTAGGCGCTAAGGCCCTTAAGCCCGAAAACCATAGTGTCTTGAAGCAGGCTTAATGTGGAATTTTTGCCACAGGTACCGCGGTCTTGGCCTTTGGCGCCGCAGCCCTCGGGCGCGCTCATTTGGCACTGATGACAGAACATCTCTAGATTGTCGCTCATAGAAATCCTTTATAAAAAATTTAGTTGGTAATTTTAAGATTTTATTTAGGCAAAAAAATTGATTATAATCAATAAATAGCTAAATTTTATCAAATTTATTTACAAAATGAGAATTTTAAATTTTATAAAAGGTATTCTAGATTGCTTAGAAAGCATAACGAGAAATTAGAATATTAAAAAATTTCTGGAACAAATTTTTATAAAACTAAGAAAACTTAAAGCTCTTTAAACATCGATAAAATCAGGGGTCTAAAGGAATTTTTGAGTATATATGGCTCCGGATGCTGGATTCGAACCAGCGACCAAGCGGTTAACAGCCGCCTACTCTACCGCTGAGCTAATCCGGAACGCGTAGAATGGATGGTGCGGATGAAAGGACTTGAACCTTCATGCCGTGAGGCGCCAGATCCTAAGTCTGGTGTGTCTGCCAATTTCACCACATCCGCAAAAAAGAAAGCGCATATTAGCCAAAAAGCTCTTAATATGAGCTTAATATGGTACGCCCAAGAGGATTCGAACCTCTGGCCTACGGCTTAGAAGGCCGTTGCTCTATCCAACTGAGCTATGAGCGCAAAATATCAAATCAGTGGTACGCTCGAAAGGAGTCGAACCTTCAACCTACAGATCCGAAGTCTGTTGCTCTATCCAATTGAGCTACGAGCGCATAAAGTGGGGTGAGTTGTGGGAATCGAACCCACGACCCTCAGGACCACAATCTGATGCTCTAACCTACTGAGCTAAACTCACCACAATGGTCGGAGCGAAAGGATTCGAACCTTCGACCCTCTGGTCCCAAACCAGATGCGCTACCAGCCTGCGCTACGCTCCGAAGATTTTCGTGGATTGAATGAAAAGCGTATTATATATATTTTTTCTTAAATTCCGCTTTTTGCGGCTTTAAATTTAATGAAATTTAACAAATCTCATCTGTTTTTCTAAATTTTTCAATAAAATTTGCATCAGCGCCAGCCCCTTCGTGCGATGCGAAATTTTAAATTTCACCGCAGCGGGCAGCTCCCCGATAGTGCGGTCAAATCCGCGCGGAATAAACATAAAATCGTATCCGAATCCGTTTTGCCCCCGCTGCTGCGTTATCGCCGTGCCATACATAAAGCCGTGCGTGCAAAACTCGCCCAGAGCGCATTTTAGCGCGATCGCCGCCGTGTAATGCGCGGATGAGGAATCTAAATTTAAAGCTCTCAGCTCGCTTGCTAATTTCTCGCGATTGCTCGCATCCGTTGCGCCCGGACCGCTAAAGCGCGCCGAAAATATTCCCGGGGCCCCGCCTAGCGCATCCACGCAGATACCGCTATCGTCGCTTAACACAAAAAATTCGCTCTGTAAATTTTTACTTTTTAGTGCCTCATGCACTGCGCGAACTTTGATAAGCGCGTTTTGTTTGAAGCTCGTGCCGCACTCGTCGATCTCAAAAGGATCCAGCACCTCGCCGAGCGCGTAAATTTCATATTCTGCGAAGAATTCTTTTATCTCTTTTACTTTATCCGCGTTGCTCGTCGCAAGTAAAATTTTCATCCGCTCTCCTTAAATTTAATGCGCCATTTTACCCAAAATCAAAGAATTCATTACGATTTTTGGCTATAATCGCCAGAAATTTTATACTTTTAAGGTTCACAACAATGCTAAAAAGCGTCCTGCCGCTTAGTTTTATAATCGCTACCAGATTTTTTGGGCTGTTTATACTGCTGCCGGTACTCAGCCTCTACGCCCTTAGCCTGCGCGGTGCCAACGAAGATCTTATCGGCCTGCTCTTTGGAATTTACGCCATTACGCAGATGATTCTGCAAACCCCGTTTGGAGTGCTAAGCGATAAGATCGGGCGCAAAAACACCCTTGCGATCGGGCTTTGCGTATTCATCATCGGCTCCTCGGTCTGTGCATTTAGCGAGGAGATCCACGCGATGATCTTCGGGCGATTTTTGCAGGGCTGCGGTGCGGTCGGTGCGGTCGCAACGGCACTGATAAGCGATTTTACCACTGAAGAGGAGCGCGGCAAGGCGATGGCGATAATGGGCGCGATGATAGGCGTGAGCTTCGGTGCAGCGATGATTTTAAGCCCCTATCTTAGCGCAAAATACGGCCTTGCGAGCCTCTTTCATCTCAGCTCGGCGCTTACGTTTTTGTGTCTGCTGCTTTTATTCTTAGTCATTCCTAAAGAGCCGCAGATCCGCTCTTTCAAACAAAAAATACCGCTTCCTCTGCTGCTAAAAGATAAAAATTTGATGCTGATGAATTTAACGAATTTTTTCCAAAAGGCCTTCATGACGACGGCGTTTTTACTCATTCCTATTTTGCTCGTGCAGAAGCTGGGCCTTAGCAAAAACGACCTCATCAAGGTTTACGCGCTCGCGGCGGTTTTCGGCTTTGCCTCGATGGGCGCTAGCGGCGCGCTCGGCGAAAAAAAGGCGCTTGCGAAGCAGCTTTTGCTCCTTGGAATCTGCTTTTTCGTGCTTTCCTATCTGATCTTTGCGCTCGCGCATTCCGCGGGCATATTTATCGTGGGCGTGATGATATTTTTCGTCGGGTTTAACGTACACGAACCCATCATGCAAAGCCTCGCGTCGAAATTTGCCAAAGCTGGCCAAAAGGGCGCCGCACTCGGGATTTTTAATTCGTTCGGATTTTTCGGTAGCTTCGTCGGCGGACTTTGCGGCGGCATACTTTTCGGTAAAATCGGCGTTTTTGCCCTAGGTATCGCGGTTGCGGCGCTTGGTTGCGTTTGGTTCATTTTGCTTTTAAGCCTTACCGATCCTAAAATTTTTAAAAATTTATACTTCCAAAAGGGCACTGACGACGATTTTGCCGCGCTTAAAGATCAAAACGGCGTGATCGAAATTTACGAAACCGATAAAAATTTAGTCGTAAAATTCAACTCAAATTTAATAAACGAAGAGCAGATATACAAAACTTTAAAGGGTCAAAATGGAATTTGAAAAATTTGAAAGTGCGATGGAGCGCTTCGCAAATACGGTGCAAAAGTCATCGCGCATCGAGAAGGTCGCGATCACTCAGGCGCTAGGGCGTATTTTAGCAAGCGACGTCGCGGCGCCTTTTAGCACTCCGCGCCGCCCGACCGCCGCGATGGACGGCTACGCGCTAAAGGGCGCGGATCTGAGCGAGGGAGCTAAATTTAAGATCGTCGGCACGACGCCTGCAGGCAAAATGCCTGGCGCCGCGGCAAAGGCGGGCGAGTGCGTCAAAACCTTCACCGGCGGGCTCATGTGCGAGGGCAGCGACACGCTTCTGCCGATCGAAAACGTGCAGGTGCAAGGCGGCGAAATTATCGTCACAAAGCCTGTCGCAGCGTGCTTTGCCGTGCGCGCGGCGGGCGAGAGCTACCGCGAGGGCGAGCTTTTGCTTCGTAGCGGCACGAAGCTCGGATTTTCGCAGATCGCGCTGCTAGCCGAGCTTGGTCTATTTCACATAAGCGTATTCGTCCGCCCAAAAGTAGCGATCCTAGCCACCGGCAGCGAGATCAAGGATCTGGGCGAAAAGCTCGAAAACGACGCTCAAATTTACAGCTCCAACCACATCGCGCTTGCAAATTTAGTAACGCAACTAGGCTGCGAAGCGATGATAATGCCTCTAGTACGCGATGACGAAAAAGAGCTAGAAGGCGCGATCCTATCGGCTTTACAGAGCGCCGACATGCTTCTAACTAGCGGCGGAGTGAGCGTCGGAGACTACGATTTCGTGCAAAGCACGCTGCAATCAAAATTTGAGCTAATCGTAAAGGGCGCGGCGATCAAACCGGGCCGCCACGTGCGCGTAGCCAAAACCGGCGAAAAATATATCTTCGCGTTCCCCGGCTTCCCGCTCTCGGCGCTCATTACGTGCATTTTGTTTTTGCGCATATATTTGCAAAAGTCCTTCGGCGTGCACGAAAACACCGAATTTAGCGCAATCTTAGATCACGACTACGTAAAAAAGACGCCGTGGCTGGAATTTATGCCCGCGCTCTTGCAAAACAGAGACGGGCGGCTTTTTGTTAGCCTGCAAAGCAAAAAGCAGGGCTCCAGCGCGATTTTGAACAATTTAGACGACGATAGCGTCCTGCTAGTCGCGCCGCTAGAGGTCAAAGAGCTCAAAAAAGGCGAGCTCGTGCGCGTAATCTCGGTACCTAAAATTTAGCGCGTAGCGTTTCGGCGGCAGTTGCGGTGGATGGAATTTTAATTGCCGCGAGGGTTAAAATTTTGCCGCTGCGAAGCGCTGAATTTAGTCGCAAAAGCTCTGATTTGGGATTTTGAAAAGTTGAAATTTAGACCCAAATCGCACGCCGCGGTAGGCTCATCATAATTTTTACCGCGCGCCGTATCAGAACAAGCAGGCGCGCCGAAATCTTTGCCGCCGCGCAATTTTAGCCCAAGCTGTTTCACTGGCAAAATTCGGGTATTTACGAGAGATAAGCGAAAATGAAAGATAAATTTTATAGCGCTCCGGCGGGCGTTTTCGGCGAATACAAAGCGGGTGTAAAATGAGCCAAACTCACCCTTTTAAGCCGATTTTCGATCAAAATTCTAAAATTTTAATCCTCGGCTCCTTTCCCTCCGCCCCCTCTCGCAAGCTGGGCTTTTACTACGCAAATCCGCAAAATCGCTTCTGGCGGGTGCTGGCGCAAATTTTAAACGCGCCGCCGCCTACGAGCACGGAGGAAAAGATAAAATTCCTGCTCGCCCGCCGCATCGCCATCTACGACGCTGCGATCTGCTGCGAGATAAAGGGCTCAAGTGACGCCAAAATGACCGCCGTCGTGCCTGCAAATTTAGAGCCGATCTTTAGCGGCGCGCACATCGCGCAAGTTTACACAAACGGCGGCAAGGCGCACGAAATCTGCGAAAAATACCTAAAAACTCAAATTTTAAACACAACGGGCAAAGAACCCGTCAAGCTACCCTCGACTAGCCCTGCGAATGCAAATTTTAGTTTTGAAAGGCTCGTTGGCGAGTGGACGATCGTCGCGGATATGTTAAAGAGCCCGCCGAAATTTAACGTTTAACTCCGTTAAATAGTACGTGATAAGCTTACGCGCACGGCACGCGTCCAACGCCATAAACCAAATCCACAGCCCAAACTCCGCGAGGATTTATCTAAAATTTAGCTTCAAATTTTAAAATTCTTCAAATTTAACCAAGCCAAAGGAAGCAAAATATGAAAACCCGCAAAGCCGCGCAAAATTCGCTCAATTTGGGCTTAAATTTAATGCGAAGTTTTAGCTTTCCAAGCGCATTAAAGTTCCTGCTTCTGCTTCCGCTTTTGGCGCTAGGCGCGCAAGCTCTGGAGTCAAAAAGCGTAATGCAACCCGAGCCGGTCCTAAAAAACGGCCTGTATTTCGTAGCAGACAAGCCCTACAGCGGGACGCTCAAGGTGCTGCACTACAGCGCCGAGGATCTCTACGACGTAAACTTTATGGGCGTCGTCTACCCCAGAGCAAAGCCGCTGCCGCCCACGCTTATCAGAGAGATCGACGTAAAGAACGGCACCGCGGTGCTTCAGCGCGATTACTTTGACGGCAGAGATAAGCCCTCAAACGAATATCCGCTAAAAAACGGCCTGTACGACGGCGTCGCGAAGAGCTACTACGCGGACGGCGGCGAGCTGAGATCGCAGAGCGAATACAAAGCCGGCAAGCGCGAGGGTTTTTACAAGCTGTATTATCAGGAAAGCGGCAAGCTAAAGCAGCAGGGCGCGTATAAAAATGATAGGCGCGAGGGCGTTTTTACCGATTACTACGAAAGCGGCGAAGTAAGCGCGCGCCATCCGTATAAGGGCGGGCTGCGAAACGGCAAGGACGTGGATTATTACAAAAGCGGCAAAGTGCGCGGGGAGCGAAGCTACAAAGGGGGTAATAGGCAGGGCGTAGAGAGATGGTATCACGCTAACGGCGCGCTAAAGCAGACGGGCGCATACAAGGATGACCGCAAACAGGGCGTTTGGAAGTTATTTTACGAGGACGGCAAGACGCGCGTAGTCGAAAATTTCAAAGACGGCGAGCGCGACGGCGCCGTGCGCGAATACTACGCAAGCGGCGCGCTGCAGGGCGAATACGAGTTTGAGCGCGACAGCCAAACGGGAGAGGCGCGGCAGTACTACGAGAGTGGCGCGCTTGCGGCGAAGGTGATGTTCAGAGACGGGCGCAAACACGGGCTTTATGAAACATATCACGAAAACGGCACGCTCAAAGCTAGAGTAACATTTAAGGATGGGCTGGAGACAGGCACGGTGAAGCACTACTACGCAGACGGCAAGCTCGAAGCCGAGGGCGAGTTTGAGCGTGGCAGGCTCGTGCGCGCCAAAAAATACGACGAAGCGGGCAATCTAATCAGCGATAAATCCGATAAAAACGGGCTCGCAAGAGAGTAAAGCAGGCTAAATTTTAAAATTTTAAGCGGATTTGGGGCTTTGAGTAGGCTTAGAATTTTAAATAAGCCAGGAAATTTAAGCAGACGCGACTTTGAGTTTTCGGCGGCTACAGCTTTGCATTTTCAATATTGGCTTTTTGCTTTAAGCGAGCAAGATTTTGCGTTTTTAAGCGCGGCTTCACGTCTTAAATAAATTTAGCTTTACCTTTCGAGCTAGCGCGGTTTTTAATTTTATTAGGCGTAGCTCTATACTTTAAATAGACACGACTTCGCGTTTCGAGCGAGTGCGGCTTTTGTATTTTTGGGGTGCGGCTTTGAATTTTATTGAGTATGTCTTCGAATTTTAAGCGAACGTGGTTTGCACTTTTGATTTGGCGTGCATGCCGCGCGACGAGTGCCGCCTTAACGGACTAATTTTATGTTTGTGAAGTGATGTGCTGCGTTTAAACGAGTAAAATTCTGCGTCTAGCGGCTTTATACGGCGCGCGAATACGGCTCGGCGCTTTAACTAACGAGGTTTCGTGCAGCGCAGCTCGTCGCACGATTTGAGCTGATGCGGTTAAAATTCCGTGCCATATTTTGGCGCACGTAGTGTGCGGGTGCGTCCGGCGTGGCATAACTTGGCTTTCGATGCGGCTCCTTTTTTTCGGCATGACGAGCTAACTTTGGCGCGGTGCAAATTTTTAAAATTTAAAGCGAAATTTCAAGCCGAAACAGCACTGAAATTTTACCCGCCGAAAGGATAAATTCGACGATCGATTTCCGTTAAATTTAGCCCGCAAGCCGCAAGCTGTGCTATTCGGGCGTAAATTTCAAACCCGCCGCGCCCCGCCTTTGGCGCAGCAAATTTTATCTAGACAGATAACAATTTTACGAACTATCTATAATTACAACTTTAAAATTTTACAAGACGCTCGCTCGTAGCGTTAAATTTCAATACGCGGGCAGTGGAAATTTTAAGAAAGCAGAGCTAGATAAAGCGAAATTTCACATAAGGTCTGTGCAATGCGGCATTTGCGCACAAGATATAAGCGCTGAAAAGGAGAAGCATTCGGAATTTGGCGCGTAACGAGCGGTGAACTATAGTCAAACAAACTTCAAATTAAAAATCTTAAATTTTAATCCGCAGACGCCAAATGAGCTCAAGATCAAAATCCACGTAAATTTATACGGCTAGATAGCAAGCCTAAGGTCTTGCGACGCCACGGGCTGCGCGGTGCAGTATTCGCGAGGCAAAATATAGACGCCGAGAAGCGGAAGGCGCTTGGAATTTAGCGCGTGGCAGTCATAGAGAGCCAATAATCCGCAGTGCTCGAAGCTGTGTAACAAAAGCCCAAATCTACCCGCAGCAGCCACAATCGCAGCGCGAGGAGGCAGCGGGGTGAAGCTCGCTGATGTAGAGCTTTACGGAGTCAAGTCCTTGCTTTTTTGCCTGGAAGTAGGCGTCGCTTGCAAAGCCAAAGTCCGCAAAACGCAAGAAATTCTCCACGTAGAACTTGCGCGCATTTTGATGATCGACATAATAGGCGTGCTCCCAAAGATCGCAGGCTAAAAGCGGAATTTTACCATGCACGATCGGCGTGTCCGCATTTTGCGTCGTGATGATTTCTAAATTCGCGCCGCGCTCGTCGCATGCAAGCCAGCACCAGCCGCTACCGAAAAGCCCCAGTGCGCGCTTTAAAAACTCGCTTTTCAAATTTTCTATCCCGCCGAAAGCCTGAGCTAAAGCGTCCGCGAGCTCGCCGCTAGGCTCGCTTGGCTGCGCGATGCAGTCGAAGTAAAAATCGTGGTTGTAAATTTCAGAAGCGTTGTTAAAAATACGGCTAAAACCTAGGCAAATTTGATAGAGCTTTGAAATTTGCGAAAACTCGCACTCCTCGCCGCGCGCCTCCCTGAACGACTGCGTGATGATCGTAAAAAGATCCGCGTTTTGTATCGGCGTATCCGCAATGTCTCGATTTAGGGCGGAGACATAGTCCTCGCAAAGCCCGCCGTGATGAAATTTCAAACTCTGTAGGCTCGCGATTTTATTCGTGCGCGGATCAAAAGGCAGCACCCTGGATCTAAACACTAATAATCCTCGCTGTCCAAATCGCTATAATCGTTAAAACCGTCGTCGTCTTCGTAGCTATAATCGTCCTCGTCGTAGTTGTAGTTGTAACTCTCGTCGCCTCCGATTAGATCATCGTCCTCATATTCGTCCTCATCGAACTCTTCGTCTTCGAAGTCATCGAAATCAGCCATTTTGCTCTCCTTTGTCGTTGGAATTTACTTTTGATTTTACGCATTCGCTTGCTATTTCCGGGATATTTTCGATATAAACGCTCTGTGATGGGAAGGCAAACGATAGTCCGTTTTGCTCCACGATCTCCATTATTTTAAATAAAACATCCTCTTTCGTTTGGATGAAATTTGCCCATATTACGGTTTTTGTGAAGCAGTAAACTAAAATGTTAATAGACGAATCGCCAAAGCTATCTAACGCCACGAACATAGTGCTTTTATAGCCCGCTAAATCGTCGATAGAGACCATATTTTGTCTATAGCGCATACGAAAATCTTTAGAATTCAATGCCGTATCTGCAGATTGAGCGATGCCTGGGTGAGATTTTAGCATCTCTTTGATGTCGTTTACGCACTTTCGAAGTTGAGCCGTGCTCGCACCGTATTCGACGCCCACGGTAAGCTTTAAATTCCGTCCTACCTTCCTGCGGCTCCAGTTTTTGATATTTTGCGCCATTATGTTGGAATTCGGCACAAAAACAAGAGCGTTATCAAAGGTCCTGATCGTCGTCTTTCTAAAGCCCGTTTCTACGACGTTTCCTTCTATGTCTCCTAATACGACCCAATCACCTTGCGAGAATGAATTATCAAATAATAGCATCACGGATGAGAAGAAATTTGCGATGATGTCCTTAGTCGCAAACGCGATCGCAAGTCCGCCGATTCCAAGCGATGCCATAAGAGCCGAGATATCAAAGCCTAGACGCTTTAGCACCAAAAGCGCGGCGATGATGATTACGATGACGTATAGAATTTTAACGACTAGATTTATGATATCTTTTCTGACGCCTTTTTTCGTGATGTTTCCAAGCACGATAATACCGTAACCGTCGATGATTTCGATAATGAGCCATGCCCAAAGCACCACGTAAACGATCGAGAATAAATTTGCAAATTTTATCGGCACAGGCGCCGGATAATAAAATATACTAAGACAGATATCGACCGAATAAGCGATCAGCAAAATACCCATCGGACGCTTGATGATGCCTACTACTTGCGTTTTTAGAGTTTCGCTATCCAGCGAAAAGCTTTTATTAAAGAATTTAAATACGAAATAGATAATGTTGGCAAGCAGTCTGCGAAGCGAGTAGAAAAATAGCGTAATCAGCGTGATCAAAATGAGCTTGCCGAAATTTACGTGGCTGAGCTTAAACGGAATTTTATCGTTGATATAATCAATCACCGATTTAAAATTTAAGCTCGTAAAAACCACGCTGCTTGCGAGTAGATCGCTATTTCGCGACAGATACGTAAGCACCTCGTCGTAGGTCTGCTTGTCGTTTTTCAAATCGTTGATTTTAGACTCTAAGGCGTCTATTTGCTCTTGACTGCTTAGATTGTTTTTCAAATCATTAAGTTTGCTAAAATCCCTAGTCTGGATATTTAGTAGCGTGCTACTCAGCTCGCTTTCAAGCGCGCTTCTGCTTGCGCCGTTTACAAACATATCCTCAATTTTCATAAGTGAGGTATAAAAGATCTCTGCCATCTCCATTTTTTCCAAATCCGCGCTTGCATTTACGTATTCGGGAGAGCTCTGCTTTTTGGCGTATTTTTTTAGCGTAGTTTGGATGTTCTTTTTATTTTGCGCATACGACATTATGCTTTCGATATCCATATCCTGCTGCGTAATTGCAAAAGGTAGGCGATCAAAGAGCTTAGCTTTATTGCGATCGATGGCGTCCAATTCGTTTTTGCTCGCGTTGGCATCGCCGCCGTTAAGCAGGGAGCTGCGCTGCAAATTTAGCTTTTTAATCTCTTTGATTACAGAGATAAGCGTCTCGCCGTTAGGAGCTTTTTTCTGCGAAGTCTCCGTTTTAGCGACCTTTTCTGCGATCATATTTATTACTTCAGTTTTATTGCCATCCTCTGCACCAAGGGATTTGGATAAAATTTTAGCGACTTCCTTTTTGATCTCGGTTTTGTTGTTTTCTAAAGTAAGATTTGCCTCTGGAGTAGAAGAATTCGTCTCTACAAAGCTTCCCTCGCCGGTCGTGTTGAGGTCTGCAAACGCTAAAGCGGCGCTAAAAAGACTAATCGTTAAAAAGCTGATTATAGATTTTTTCATAATCCATTCCCTTATTTAATAGCGTAAAATGCGCGCCTTCGTCGTCGTAGTTGAATAGCTCGCCCGTTTCGATGACGTAGTGCCAGCCGTAAATTTTAATCTCGCCGTTTTTGTAGGCGTCTTTAATGCCAGGAAAGCTAAGTAAATTTTGCATGGAATTTATAATATTTAGCCGCTCGGTGATCCACTCGCGCTTGTCGGCGCCGATATCTTTTAGCTTTTCGACCTCGTCTTTTACAGGCTGCATTAAATTTAGCCAGCGCCTTACGTTTGGAATTTTTTCGAGCTTTTTTGCGTCATAAAACAGCGCCGCGCAGCCCCCGCAGTTGCTGTGCCCACAAACGATGATATTTTTGATATTTAGCGAATATAGCGCGTATTCAATCGCTGAGGTAGTTGCTAAAAATTCCTCGCTAATTCGGTATGGAGGAACGACGTTTGCAATATTTCGTACAACAAAAAGCTCTCCTGGAAGCGTCGAGGTAATTAAGCTTGGCACCACTCGCGAGTCAGAGCAGCCGATAAAAAGTGTGTGGGGCTTTTGATGATTTGCCAGACTCCCGAAAAGCTCGGCATGCTCGGCAAAATTTTCTTCCATAAATTTAATAGCTCCATTTATTAACTGGCTGGGCATACTTTCTCCTTAAAAAAGTCGGGAATTATATATTACTTTCATAAATAGATAGAATTCTGGGAATTTTTAATTATATATTTACCAAATTTTCGCTAAACTCCCCGCTCATAAATCAAAAGAAGGAGAAAAATATGAGTCTATACGACAGACGAAATTACGCGGACGGCTATGAGCTATCGGACGCATCACTAGAACAAGGACGAATCTCTCAGACTATCAAACAAACCTACGCGCTTCTAACCGCTTCGATGATAGCTGCGGCGGCAGGGGCTTTTGTGGCGATGAATTTCGGCGTGAGCTTGGCTCTTCATCCGATTTTATATCTGGTAGTTTTAATGGGGCTGATCTTCGGTATGCAAGCAGCCGTAAATCGCGGCGCCAACACGATCGCGCTGGTTTTGCTTTTTGCATTTACCTTTATTACCGGTCTTACTCTAGGTAAATTGATCGCTATTTATATCGCAGCAGGCGCTGGAGACGTAGTAACGCATGCGTTCGTGGCTACGGCGATTACTTTCGGTGCTCTTACCGTTTATGCGATGAATACAAAGACAAATTTCGACTCTTGGGGAAAGCCGCTATTGGTATCGCTTGTGGCTATTATCGTGCTAAGCCTTTTGAACTACTTCTTTTTCAAAAGCACCGTGCTTGATATAGCGATTTCAGCTTTTTCGGCTTTAATCTTTTCTATGTATATCATCTACGATACTAAAAATATTATAAACGGCACCTATACTTCACCGATAATGGCTGCCGTAGATATGTATCTAAACATCTACAACCTCTTCCTTTCGCTGCTAAGAATTTTCGGCGCAAGCAGAGACTAAATTTTACGCACCGCTTCGTGCGGTGCACTCTTAACTTAAAATTTATAAATCTTTTATTATAATCGCAAATTCAATTTTTTCAAAAGGTTTTTATAGTGACTACGTTATTTTTGGTTTTACAAGTCGTCTTCGCCGTGATAATTACGATCTCCGTTCTGCTGCAAAAGAGCTCTTCTATTGGGCTTGGCGCATACAGCGGAAGCAACGAAAGCTTATTCGGAGCGAAGGGGCCTGCGGGGTTTTTAGCTAAATTTACCGCTGCAATGGGAATTTTATTCGTGATAAATACACTTGTGCTTGCGTATTTCTATCAGCAAGATGCTAAATCTTCCGTAGTCGATCGCGTCAAGATCGAAGCGAATGCTACTAAATCCGGGCCAAACGCTGTCCCTGGCGTGCCATCCATCCCAGCTTCAGGCGCAAAGCCTAATTTCGCTCCGGCAAGCACCGAATCAAATTCCATAATTAGCGGCGAGACCAATGCGACGGATATGAAAATCGAAGCACCCGCAGCTCCTGCGACCGATACTGCCGCAGCTAGCGCGTCTGCTCGGTCGCAAGCATCAAGCGATACCAATGCCAGCGCCGCTTCCGCAGATCAAAACACAACCAAATAAACTCTAAATTTTAAAATTTAAAAGCGCAAAATCCGCGCTTTTAAATGCTATTCTTATTTTTTTAACGCTATAATTTCGCAAATTTTATTTAAAGGATTTGAATGCTAGAAGCTATCTACAAAGAGCAAAGAGCAAACGGCGATCGAGCTATCGAGGCTTTGAAAAAGGACTTTACGACGCTACGTACCGGCAAGGTGAGCGTGGCGATCCTAGATCATATTTTCGTGGATTATTACGGCTCGCAAACTCCGCTAAATCAGGTCGCGACCGTCCTTTCGACCGATGCGGTTACGATCTCGATCACGCCGTGGGAAAAACCGATGCTAAAGACGATCGAAAGCGCGATCGCAGCGGCGAATATCGGTGTCAATCCGACTAACGACGGCGAGAGCGTGAAGCTATTTTTCCCCCCGATGACGCTCGAGCAGCGCCAAGAAAACGCTAAAAAAGCAAAAGCAATGGGCGAGAAAGCTAAAATCGGCATTCGCAACGTCCGCAAAGACGCCAACGACGAGATCAAAAAGCTCGAAAAAGACAAAGCGATCTCCGAAGACGACGCCAAAAAGGGCTACGACGAGGTGCAAAAGATCACCGACTCTTACTCAAGCAAGATCGACGACGCAGTTAAGGCCAAAGAAGCCGAGCTTTTGAAGGTCTGAGCTGTGAATATAGAAAAAATCTATCGCGACTGCGGCGCATATCTGCGAGGGCATTTTCTGCTTTCAAGCGGCAATCATTCGGAATTTTATCTGCAAAGCGCCAAAGTACTTGAAGATCCGCAGCTAGCAGGACAGCTAGCAGACGAGCTCGCCGCTATCATCGAAAAAGCGGGTGTGGAGTTTGATAGTGTCTGCTCGCCCGCGCTGGGAGGAATTTTAGCGGGCTACGAGCTAGCTCGCGCGGCAAAAAAGCGCTTCATCTTTACCGAGCGCGTAGATCGCGTGATGAGCCTGCGCCGCGGCTTTGAAGTGCATAAGGGCGAGAGATTTATCGTCTGCGAAGACATCGTCACGACGGGCGGCTCTGCTCTTGAGAGCGCCAGGCTCATCGAAAACCTCGGCGGCGAGGTCGTGGGCTTTGCCGCGCTTGCCAATCGCGGGTTTTGCAAGGTCGCAAATTTAGCGGGCAGCAGTGCTAAGGCTGGCGCCAAGCTGCCCGCGGATAAGCCGTTTTTTGCGCTAGGCAATTTCGAGTTTGAAATTTACGAGCCCGCGACCTGCCCGCTTTGTGCTGCCGGAAGTAAGGCGATCAAGCCAGGTAGTCGCGGAAACTAGGTGCCGATTGCCGCTAACAAACTGCAGCGAGATTAAATTTTATTCTCTCGGCTCTAAATTTACCGCGCCAGAATTTTAAAATTTAATTCAAAACGGAGCAAAATGGCAAAACAAAAAGCTAAAATTTCGCCGATTTTTCTGCGCGTAAAGGCCTTCATTGTCGATCTTTTCATCATCGCGATGCCCCTATTCTACGGCGTTACCTATCTCGTCTTGGGCTCAAAAGAAGCTCTATGGCGCAACCAAGCCGCAATTGCGCTTATCTGGCTTGTATACGGCGCGATTTGCGCAGCATTTTACGCTCGCAGCGCCCAGACACCTGGCTACAAGCTCGCGGGGCTTTACCTCATCGACGTTCGCAGCGGACGTAAAGTAAGCTTTTTTAGGGCGCTGGCTCGCTTTGCATGCTTCGTATTTGCAGGCTTTAGCGTCATCGGGCTTTTGATCTGCTTCTTTCGCAAAGATAGATTAAATTTACACGACCTGCTAAGCGGGACTGCGCCCGTCGTGCGAAAGGACGCGCAGTGAGCGGGCAGATTTGTGGCATCGACGAGGCGGGGCGCGGCTGTCTTGCGGGACCGCTTTGCGTCGCGGGCTGCGTGCTACAGCGCGAAATCGCAGGCCTTGCCGATAGCAAAAAGCTAAGCGAGAAGCGCCGCGAGGAGCTTTACGCTCAGATCATCGAAAGCTCACGCTACAAAATCGTCGAAATTTCAAGCGCACAGGTCGATGAAGCGGGTCTAAGCTCCTGTCTAAGATCGGCGCTTGAACAAATTCTCGCGTATTTTGCGGGTTTTAGCGGACAGATTATTTACGACGGCAACGCAACCTTCGGCGTACGCGGGCTTCAGACGCTCGTAAAGGCCGACGCGCAAATCGCGGAAGTAAGCGCGGCGAGCATCCTTGCCAAAGTCACGCGCGACCGCACGATGTATGAGCTCGCGCAGCGCTATCCGCAATACGGCTTCGCGCAAAACAAAGGCTACGGCTCGCGCGCACACATCGCGGCGATCGAGCGGTACGGGCTCACGCCTTTTCACCGCGCAAGCTACAAGATCAAATCGCTGCAACCCTCGCTGTTTGATTAATGAAATTTCTTTTACCGTGATTTTATTTCGCGCTGTTTAGGATGCGCTCACTTAAATTTCGACCTCGCACCTTCTGCGCTAAATTCCAACTTTGCACGCCCTGTGCGTATTTAGCGCCAAAATTTAGCATGCCCGCATTGCAGCGCCCGTCATCAAAATTTACTTGCCGCGGAACTTATCTTTAAATTTTGAAATTTGCCGCTCCTTTATCCACCAACCTCGATCGAGATATGCCGCCTGTGCGGCTTTAGCTGCACGCAGATTTCAAAACGAACTTCGATAAAGCGAACACGCGCCACGCCGCACTAAATAAGTTAAAATTCCGATTCATGTTAAATTTAGCCCATATTTGCGTCGTATCAAAACTCAAAATTTTAAAATTATAGACTTGAAATTTTGCGCGAAATCAGACGCGAAATTTCGCGCGCGAAGGCGGTAAAATTTAGAAATTTTAACCAAACTTTCGCTATCATCACGGCTTAAATTTCACCCAAAGGAAACCGATGTTTGAATGGATCGCCTCACCCGAGGCCTGGATCAGCCTGGCGACGCTCACGGGGCTTGAGATCGTGCTTGGTATCGACAATATCATCTTTATCGCGATTTTATGCGGCCGCTTGCCTGAAGCACAGCGCGGGCGCGCCCGCATAATGGGGCTCGCGCTTGCGATGATCACGCGCATACTGCTGCTTCTTAGCCTAAGCTGGATCATGGGGCTTACCAAGCCGCTATTTAGCGTGCTTTCGCGCGATTTTAGCGGGCGCGATCTCGTACTGATCGGCGGCGGATTGTTTCTACTCGTCAAATCCACGCTCGAGATCCACTCCAGCGCCACCGGCGAGGTGCACGAGCATAGCGCCAGCGGCGGCAAGGCAAGCTTCGGCGGCACGCTCGTGCAGATCGCTGTTTTGGACATCATCTTTTCGCTCGATAGCGTCATCACTGCCGTGGGTATGGCGCAGCACCTGCCCGTGATGATCCTCGCAGTCATCATCGCCGTGGGCGTGATGATGCTCGCTAGCGGCGCGATCGCGCGCTTCGTGGATGCAAACCCGACGATCAAAATTTTAGCGCTTGCGTTTTTGATTTTGGTGGGCGTCTCGCTGATCGCCGATGGGCTGGGCTTTCACATACCTAAGGGCTACATCTACTTCTCGATGGCGTTTTCGCTACTGGTGGAGCTCATCAATATCCAGATCCGCAAAAAATCCGCCGCGAAATAGAGGGGCGAAATTTTGCGAGATCTGAAAAGCGCGCATGGGGTTTGCTAAATTTCTTTCGCCGCGGCAGATCAAGCTTGCTCGTGGCATGGCCAGGGGTTTTAAGCTACAGCCCGCGGCTGCAGGCACGGCTAAATTTAGCTTTACGCTGGAGGGCTTGCGCTTTGCGGGAATTTTAAATTTAAAGCGCGACGGACTTTATCTGCCGATACGCGAGGGCGACGAGCTGGCGGTGATATATGAGGTTTCGAGCTCAAATTCCAGCCGCGAAGCTTTGAGGGGCTTAAATTCCGATCGCGAGGCTTTAAGCGGCGTCAATTCCGTGCCGCACCCTAGCTGCGAAGTTCCAAACAGCGGAAATTCCACTGCCGCAAATTTAGACTACGACGCACATAGCGATACCGCGGCAAGTGTACGTCAAAATTCTGTGGTATCTGATTTAGTGGGCAAAGATCGCAGCGGTATAAATTCCGCCGCTTTGGGTTTAAACTGCGAAGATTTTGGCGGTTCCCTCTTTTTAAATTCTGCTCGCGAGAGCCGTGGCGGCGTTTCGGTAAACTCCGCCGCTTCCGCCCTTCCGCTAGATTTTGTTAATCTAAGCCTGGGCGCGCAGCGCTGTAGGGACGCGGGCAGCACGGCACTCGCCGCGATATTCGCAGCCTTCGGCGTAGCGCTAGCCGCGATGAGCATCTACTGCATAATCTTTATTTTTGAAAAGAGCGATCCTGCGGTGGCTATAGCCTTACCCGTCCTCGCGCCTTTTGCGTATTGTAGCTTCAAGTTTATGCGCAGAGACTGGCGTGCCGCGAAGTTTGGACGCATATTTGCGGCTCTCGCACACTCCAAAGAGCCCAAGCGAAGCGGCGAAGCGGAAGGCTATGCCAGCGGCGTGCGCGTGCTGCAAAGCGGCGACGTTTATTATTATGGCTTCGCGCTGGACGGAGTGTATTTATCGGGCGATAGCAAGCTGCAGATCGTTTCCGACGGGATACTCACAGATCAAAATTTAGCGGAGCTTGCAGGCGGCGAAAATTGCATGAAATTTAAGAATTTAGGCGCAGAAAATTCCGCAAATTCTGCGAGCGTTAAGAATTTTGCGAAATCAGCGAATTCTACAAGCTCTGCAAATTCTACTAACGCAGCAAATTCTATAAATTCCGCCCGCTCCGCCGAAGTCTCGGCGCCCGCTAAGACAAAGAACGCCTCGCAGAGCTTTGAGCTGCAAAATGGCGATATTCTCCGCGCACGCTACAAGGACTACCGCGTAAGTGGGCTGTGGAATCAAAGCCGCGGCGGCGAGCTCGGCGATACGCGCAGCGGGCTTCGGCGCGCAGTGGATTTTATCGCGGCTGTGGCGCTACAAATAGGCCTGCGTCTAGGCGGCGCGCTCGTGCTGACGTGGCTCGGCGATCATATCGGCGGCTCCTTCGGCAACGCCCTAAGCTTCATCGGATTTTTGCTGTTGCTTAGCCTTATGCTTTGAAAGGCGAATTTCAAACGGCAGCCTCGCGGAATTTTGCAACTTCAAGGAATTTCAAATTTCGCAATTTCGCAGAATTCCGCAGCGAGCGGATTTGGATTTTAAATTTCAAGGCTTTGGGATCGTAAATTTAAAGGCGCGGCAAAATTTCGAATTTCAAGTGCGCAGAATTTCGACTGCGAAATTTTAAAATTCTAAATTTTAAAGCGTATAATTTCAAGGCACGGAATTTTAATTTCAGAATTTTAAATTTTGCGGCGCAGAATTCCGTGGCATGGATTAAAATTTTAAATTTCAAAACGCGCGGAATTTCAAGGCACGCGAAACCGCAGCACGGCGTGTGAGATCGTAGCGTGCCAAACTGCGGCTAGCCGCCCGCTAGCTCCAAATTCTTTCGTTTAGTTTTAGGTTTTTTACGATCGCCAAAAAGTGCGAAAGCTCGCGCTTGAGCTGCGCGGCAGGGTCGCGGCGCAGCACGCTTTCGTCTATGTCAGGCTCGAAATTATCGCGCCCCGTATTTACGAAAATATAAATTTTGCTATCTAAAAAGCTAAGACTGACGGGCGCGGCTACGGCACTTGCGAAGTGCAAGAGTCTCCGCATAAAGGCGGGCGTTAGAATATACATCGCGCCCGCCGCGTCCTCGCAATACACGGCGAAGGCGGCATTAAACTCCGCATCGTCCATATCGATCTTTTTTAGCCCGCCGGTGTTCGGCGCGCCGGCGCGAGCGGGAAAAATCAGGGTTTTGGCACTTATGCGTTTGTTAAATTCCGCGTAGAAAAAGGTGCCGAGGATTTCGCTTTCTGAAAATCTATTAAATAAGCTCACGTCGCAAAATGCGAACTTCACGCCGTCATAAATGCCCGAGACCCTGTCGTTGCCGTATGAGTATCTGTCTAGTCGAAAAAAGAGCCCGGAGAGCTTGAGTTTGGCGGGATCGATACTGCCTCCAATATCGTACCGATAGCCGAACGCCTTGAAATAAGGCATTAGATAGTGCTCTTTAAAAGCGCACTGAAATTTTACCGAATAATCTTGTTTAAAGATTCTAAATAATACGAATAAGCTCGAAGCGGCCAAGATTAAAGTTATAATCGCGAGTAAGATATATTTGGAAATCGTGGGGTGATTTTGTAAATCGTTTAGAAATAAGCTCATAGCAAAAAGGCAGGCAGCATAGATTATCTTAGCTTTTATGGAGCTTTCATCGCACAAAACGGCTACTATAAGAACAACCGCGAATAATCCGATAAGAGACAACAAATCCGCCATGCCTCCTCCGTCGCGTAGCTTGTATAACAAAAACGTGCCGTAAAAGAGCATGCACGCCCCTGCGAAGATCATATTTCTTTTCGCCTTATACAAAAGCTCCAGCCTGATCTGCTCCAGCTCGCTTGCGCTCAATCGCCCCTCCTAAAATTTAAATCCGATTATGGCGCTAGCGAGCTTTAAATTCGCTTACGAATGGCGCCGGAATTTTAAAATTTAGACTTGGATAAATTTGCGATTAAATTTTAGCGGCTGATTGTTTAAATGGAGCGAAGGCGGAATTTCTGTAGAAATTTAAGCGGCGCGAAATTTTAAAAATTCCGCGCCGTAAGAGAGATAAAATTTTACGGACGCGATTTAAATTTCGCTATAAAATTTCACTGCGCGGCAGCGTAAAATTTCGCGAAATAAACGCCGTAGTTTATGCCGCAAAATTTACGAGCGCCTGAGCGAATGTCGCGAAATTTACGGACGCCCGCGCCGCAAAAAGCGCCGCGAGGACGCCGCTAGCAAAATTTAAATTTTTCTATAAGGCGCCTGGCCTACTTCGTAGAAGTTATTGCCCTCGCTATCGATCGCTACGATAGCGGGGAAATCCTCGACCGTAAGTCTCGCGACCGCCTCGGGGCCGAGCTCGGGGTAGGCTAGCACTTCGTATTTTTTGATGCTTTGGCTGATTAGCGCGCCCGCTCCGCCGATAGCGACCATATAGACGCAGCCAGATTTTTTCATCGCTTCGACGACGGCGTCGCTGCGGTAGCCCTTGCCGATCATGCCGTTGATGCCTACTTCGTTTATCATCGTAGGAGTGTATTTATCCATGCGTCCGCTAGTCGTAGGCCCTGCAGCGCCGATTGCCTGACCCGGTTTGGCAGGGGTCGGCCCCAGATAATATATCGTCTCGCCGGCTAAGCTTACGGGTAGTTTCTCGCCGCGAGCGAGAGTTTCGGTTAGAGCCTTGTGCGCGGCATCGCGAGCTGCGATGATGGTGCCGCTGATTAGGACGTTATCGCCCGCCTTTAGGCTTTTTACTACGCTTTTATCGAAAGGTGCGGTAATTCTTTTAACTTCTGACATGATTTCCTCCTTATAGTTCGGCGTCGGCATGGCGAGCCGCGTGGCAGTTGATATTAACGGCGACCGGAAGCCCCGCTATGTGGGTCGGATACCACTCTACATTTACCTTAACGGCGGTATTTATGCCGCCCAAACCCTGCGGACCGACGCCCGTAGCGCGCGCCATCTCCAGCAGCTCATCCTCTAGCTTGGCGTAGCGCTCGTCGGGATTTCTGCTGTCGATCGAGCGAACCGCGGCTTGCTTGGCTAAAAGCGCCGCCTTATCCATCGTGCCGCCGATACCGACGCCTACGACCATCGGAGGACAGGCGTTAGGACCTGCGTATTTGACCGCCTCTAAAAATACCTTTTTTACCCCCTCGATGCCGTCTGCGGGAACGAGCATTTTTAGTACCGATTTGTTTTCGCTGCCAAAGCCTTTTGGGGCTACTTTAATCTTAAGCTTGTCGCCGGGGATGATGCGGGTATTGATGACCGCAGGGGTATTGTTCGTGGTGTTTTTGCGTTCAAAAAGCGGCTCTGCGACCACGGATTTACGTAGGTAGCCGCCTACGTAGCCGTCCGCAACGCCTGCATTGATAGCATCCTCCAAATATCCGCCCTCGATATGCACATCCTGACCGAGTTCGACAAAAACCACCGTCATGCCGGTATCTTGGCAGATCGGCGCGACCTCTTTCGCCGCTAAATCGGCATTTTGTAAGAGCTTGCCTAAGATATCCTTGCCGATAGGCGAAGTCTCGTTCTCGCGCGCTTTCTCAAATGCCGCGTGCATATCTGGCGTGACGTGATAACAGGCTTTTTTGCAAAGCTCGCTGACTACTTTTGTAATCTCAGCTGCTTGGATCGTTTTCATGATCTCTCCTTGTATTGAAATTTTAATGGATTATATTCCGTTAAACTAAAAACTTAGTTTAAAATTTTATCTTCATTTAATAAATTTTAACAAAAGGCTAGAAAATAAGCGGTTTTTAATCTTTTTATAATAAAATACCATTTTTTGAAATTATCAAATACTAAAAATTTTGCGAAGAAATTTTAAAATCAAGGAAACCTATGAAAAAGAAAACTCTTGTGCTGCTCGTGGGCGCTTGTGTGCTTATAGGAATGATACTTTCTCTTGGGATTGCGGAGATGGTTCACCTTACGGGCACCGATAAATTCTGCGTATCCTGTCATACAATGCAGCCGATGGCAAACGCCTTTCACAACGACGTTCACGGTGGCAATAACCCGCAAGGCTTCAAGGCCGATTGCGTCGCCTGTCACGTCTCTCATGAAAATACCTTTATGTATCTTTGGACCAAGGCTCTAACCTCCGCAAATGATGTCTACAAGACGGTCTTTACCGATGCCGATAAGATCGACTGGCAAGAAAAACGCAAGGAGCGAAATCATTTCGTTTATGAAAGCGGCTGTCTAAGTTGCCATCGAAATTTAAAAGAGCAGAATAATCAAGTAAATAAAGCCTGGCTCGCGCATAGGGATTATTTCGCGGGCACTACCGGCAAAACCTGCGTGCAGTGCCACGAAAACGTCGGTCACAAAAATATGGGTATAGAGATCACCAAATATTGGGATAAATACAATCGAGAAAATAACAAAACCAAGTAAAGGAGAAGCAATGCTAAAAAAAGTCGCTATTTTAATAGCCTGTATCGCATCGTTTGCATTCGCAGAAATGCCCGCGCAGCATGCGAATATGTCCGCGTCGGACGCGAACGTAAGCAATTCCGTAAACGTTAGTCTTACGAAGAATTTAAAGGTAAATAGGCAGCTTACGCCGCTAGCTAGACGCTGCGTCGAGTGCCATGCCGAAAAAACTCCGGGCGTCGTTGCGGATTGGAAGATGAGCCGCCACGCTCACGTAGGCGTTAGCTGTACCGACTGCCACTCGCAGCCAGCAGATAGCCCTATGGCAGCTAAAGAGCCGCATCCGAAAGACACAGATAATCATATTTCGGTGCTAGTTAGTCCTAAAACCTGTGCTAAATGCCACAGCAACGAGGTTAAAGAGTTTGAAAACAGCGGTCACGCAAGAGGCGCTATGCAAATGCAAGCCAACAAAGGAATAGTTGATCTAATGTATCACTACGAAGGACGTGATATCCCTGATCTTAAACATGCACCTGATATTACCGGCTGCTCTCAATGCCACGGTAGCGTCGTTAAAATGGATGAGCATAACAAGCCTACCAAAGAGACCTGGCCCGTTTACGGCATCGGTACGGTTTATCCGGACGGTAGCGTAGGCGGATGCAAATCATGCCATTCTGGTCATAAATTTTCGATTGCTGAAGCTCGTAAGCCTGCTGCTTGCGCATCTTGCCACTTAGGACCTGATCATCCGGATATCGAAATTTACAATAACTCAATGCACGGACACGTATTTAACGCTGAAGGCAATGAGTGGAAATTCGATAGCGCTCCTGGTACTTGGGCGGTTCCTGATTACCGCGCCCCTACATGCGCGACCTGCCATATGAGCGGCGGTGTTGGCGATTTAAACTCCACTCACAACGTATCTCAACGCTTGAAGTGGAATTTGTGGCAGCCTAAGAGCAATCTACGCACCGGCGGTAATGAGACTGCGGTAAGCGAGTTCTTAAATACCGGCAAACTAAACGTCGGCAATCCTTTGGCAGGTAACCTAAACGGTCCTGAGGCGGCACGTGCCGAGATGAAGCAAGTATGCAAAGAGTGCCATGCAAGCACCCATACGAATAATTTCTTTGAGGTGGGCGATAAGCAGGTACTTCTATATAACGTTTACAACGACGAAGCGACTAAGATGCTAAAAGATCTTAAGGAAAAGAAACTTCTAAAAGACGATCCTTGGGCGGATGCGTTCCAGCGTATTTATTACACTTCGTGGCATCACGAGGGTCGCAGAATGCGCCAAGGCGCGCTAATGGGCGGACCTGATTATTCGCATTGGCACGGCGTATTCGAGGTCAAAAACGACATTAGAGAGATGCGCGAAATCTACGAGCGCCGCATCAAAACCGGCAAGATCGAGGAATAATCCTTCTTAGTCTGCTAAATTTTGCCGGACTAAACAGATCAAGCTTGTAAGCCCCTGCACTTCGCAGGGGCTTTTTTGTTTGGATAAAATTTTGGAATTTTATTTCGTAATCCGCAAAGCCCATAGAAAATCGCCCCTAAAAGCCACTACAAAATCACTGTCTAATTATTTAAGATTATTGAGAATTTATGACGGAAGTAGCTGATAAATTAGAGTAAATTTATCTCTTTGCAATCCAAAATTAGCTACAATCGCGCATATCATTTAAAAGGAATTTTATGGACAAGCAAACGGCATTAGACTTTTTGAGACTTCATCAGCCGATGCCTGCGCAGCTTTCGGATCAGCTCGCGGCAGGGTTTCGCGCGGTGCGGGAGTTTTTGCGTGATAATCCCTGTGACGAGGCGCTTGAGCCGCTTTTGCGCTCGCTAAACGAGGGCGACGGCGCAGGTGAATATCCGCTCGTGGACGAGGTGCTAGGTGCAGCGGACGATGCTGCTGCGGTAGCTGCGATTAGAGCGGTCTTGGAAGATCCGAGTACGGGCAGCGGAGCGCGATTTTGGGCGACGCTTTTTAGCGTGAGCTTCGTCCGTAAGGAGCTCATCGCAAGTCTGGAGACATCGCTTAAATACGCAAACGATGATTTGATCGAGCTTACGAAGGAACAGATCGAAATGTTTAAGCAGCTGACGTAAAGCTAGCTGCTTAACTTATAGTTGCGCCTTGCTCACCAGATTGCGCTGCTACAAAGCAAATCCAAATTTATAAAAATCGGCTTAATCACAGGCTGCTTTTAAATTTTAAAATTTTGCGGTCGCTTAAAATTTTTTAGAGGCTACGATTACGAAAGAGGCACGCTTTATTTTCTATGCGCTGTGGCGGGCGCCCTGTGCGAGGATTGCTATCGGCAAAGATATATAGCGTCGCCGCTAAGCGGGAAGTGGCGCAGGCACCGAGAGATATGTGCCTAGGCAAGAGTAGAAATTTCACGGCGTCGTTTGAAGTAAAATTTTAAATCTACAGGCTTGTGATAGAATTTAAGTCGTAATGGTGAAACGGAATTTAATATGCGGCGAGCACGACGCTGAAATTTTAAGCTTGCGTCGCGCAGTGACGAGATTTTGCTCGGTGCAATCCATACGAAATTTTAAGCTGTAAAGATAAAGCGGAATTTCTCATACGCGATTTTTTTTAGACGAAATTTTAAGCAATGAGTTTGAGGCGGAATTCTGAGGCGTGAGTTAGATAATAAACTTGCACCGTCGGTAGAGGATATCGCGCCTTTTTGCGGGCTGAGAGCTTCGATCGCGCAACAAAGAATTCCACGCCATTTCGCACTACAGCTATGGACCTCGGCTATGCAGCGAGTAAGGCTGTGATACGCTATGCGACTAAGGATACTGCACTATTTCGCAAGCGATCTTGTAGCGAGATTAGATTATGAGTCTCGGCGTGCGGCGTAGGAATTTGGGCGGGTGTGATCCGTGCAAGGTTGCGTGGCACAGATTTTGCGCCTCCATCTGCACCGCCAAAAAATTCTACCGAGCGGAGTTGTGATCTAGAAATTTTGCAGCGGCACGAAATCTTCTAGCGCGGATTTTGAGCTTGCGCAAAATTTCGCACCGCTAGCATTCAAGAAGCGTAAAATTTTAAATTGCATGTCGCTTTAAAATTTTAAACTTATGAATTTGACCCGCACTTACTTTTAAATCCTAATTCCACACCATGTTTGGCGATGAAATTTTAAAATTTCATCGCGCCAAGAGCAGCTCGATCAATTGGCGGACGCAGTTAAAATTAAGTATAGATAAAATGCATCGGCGCGCGTGAAGCGGAGTTAAATTTAAATTGCGAGCAAAATTTTAAAGCGTGGCTTGGACCGCTACGCGGGCGTTCGCTTTCGATTATAAAATATTTAAATTTAGCGCTAGCGCCTGCGGGAGCTTCGGCTACCTGATTTTTGCGCTGCCGAAGCAAAGTCCGTTTTCGTTGCACTGCATATTTTCGATTTGCGGCTCCTCGCTTTCGCCACAAATTTGAATCATCTGATGCGACGCCTCGTCCATTTTAGGCTCGCTACAATGCGAAACGCCTAGCTTTGGCTGCTCAGGATTGGAGCAAGCGCATACAAACAGCGCTGCGCAGGCAAATAAAATAGCATTTTTCATTTTAAATCCTTTTAAAAAATTTTGTAATTTTATCTTTACAAAACTGAAATTTTGCGGAATTTAAAGCGTTTTGGCTAAATTTAATGCAGCTGCATCTGCAAATATAAATTTTCTAAATTTCGCGTTAGATACGAAGAGGCGGCGTGTAAAGCGAGATAAATTTAATATTTGTGAGCGAGTTTTAAGACGCAGCTCAAATCATTTTGCAGAAAGATAAGATTAAAGGCGCACTTAATCTTATCTATTGTTTTAAAATTTTTTACCGAAAGCCGCTAGAATTACGCCCTTTAAACTAAAATAAGGAGAAAACATGGCAATGACGAATTACATGGAACTTTTGATGGCAAATCAGCCGTGGAATTTGATTTTATTTATGGCGGTACCGATGGGCTTAGCAGAAGCGATAGTAGCGAGCGAATTTTTTAGCTTGTACCGCGCGCAGAAGGGCTCTTTGGCTCTAAAAATCAATAAATGCCTTAGCATCATTCTCGGCGCTTATTTTACGATATTAATCATTTACGTAGCGGTTAAAATTTTGCCCGCTATTCATTTACGTGGTGCTGCGGACACTTTAGCTTTGGCGGCATACGTAGCGGCGGCGCTGCCTGCGCTGGTGCTGCTACTTTTGGAGCTCGGAGTTATCGCAAAAGGAGCGGAATTTAGAGCTAGGCTTAAATTTCATTTCTTGGCGCTGATTGTATTTTTGGTGTTAGGACACATCGCGATGATTTTTGGAATGACCGATCCAGGTATGAGCGGCATGGATCATTCTATGATGGATCATGGCTCGATGAGTGGGATGAGCCACGATATGGGTTCGATGGAGGGGATGGATCATTCGCATATGAATCATGGCTCGATGGAGAACATGGATCACGGCGGCATGGATCACTCAAAGATGGAGCATTCACATTAACTTTAGTATGCCCGGCTTGGGCTAAATTTTAAATTCTATTCCGCCGAGCTGCGGAGCTGAGATTTTATGTTTTAATTGCCTTTAGTCTACAAAATGCATATGTAAGCCCCTCTAAAATAGAATTTTACCGCCTTTCATATGCCGCCTGCGAGGCGGTAAAATTTAATATTAAGCTTATCGCCCCACCTTTTTATGTTCTTGTGATCTTTTAAGCCGACTTATGTAGGCGCAAAGCTCGCACATAGGCGGTTTGAGGTTTAAATTTGCGTGCAAACCGCTTTGGTATATTTTTTAACGTTAGTTTAATGCTAAATTTATATAATTTAAGCAAGTTATATTTTAAGAGACAATTAAGAGTAAAAAGCGTTAAGCTTGGAGGCGGATAGAGTATGCAAGATTACGAATTATTGGATGTTTTGTCCAATAAAAGGGTTCTTTGTCTAGAGGATGAGCCTGGGATTTTAAAAAATATAACCGAATCGCTGCAGCTGTTTTTCGGCGAAGTAGTGGGGGTTAAGGACGGGCTGGAGGCGCTTGATGAGGCGATGAGCGGTTCGTACGACGCGCTGGTTTTTGATATCGGCGTGCCGCATATGGATGGGCTAGAAGTCGTTAAAAAGATCCGCGCTGCCGGCATCGGCGTGCCGATCGTGATACTTTCGAGCCACACCGAGCAGGAGTATCTGTGGCGGGCGGTGGAGCTTAAGATCACCAGGTATCTGCCTAAGCCGTACGACAAAAACGCCTTTATAAAGGCGCTGCAAGACGTCGCGGCGGAGCTGATAAATCACGCGCCGATATTGAATATAAACGACGAGCTGAAGTATGATTTTGCCAAAAAGATCATCTACGTCAAAGACAGCGCCTGTCATCTTTCCAAAAGCGAGAGCAAGCTTTTGGAGTACTTCTTAGCGCGCAAAAATCAAACCGTAACCTACGAGCAGCTATTTGATTATATGTGGGAGTTCGAGCAGCCTAGCAAGGAGGCGATCAAGGCGATCGTCAAAGAGCTGCGCCGCAAGATCGGCAAGGACGTGATCAAAAATTTATATGCGGTGGGGTATCTCTTTGAAGTATAAATTTAAATTTATCGTAGCGCTTTTCGTGCTGCTATATATCGTAATTACGGCTTTGGTTTTTAACTTCTACCGCGAGCTTGCGCTAAAGGACACGAGGCGCGAGGCGTTTTATATCCTAGATACGATGAATGCAGTGCGCGATTACGTCTCGACCGTGCAGCGCCCGCTAATAAACGAGCTTAAAGAAAAAAAGCTTCTGAGTGAGGATTTTTTCGATCCGAGGCTGATGTCCTCGACCTACATAACGCGCGAAATTTATAAAATTCAGCTCGCCAAAGAAAACATCAACTACGACTACAAGCTCGTCGCTACCGATCCGCTCAATCCCGAGCACGAAGGAAGCGAGTTTGAGAATGAAATTTTAGAGGGCTTTAAAGAAAATAGATACAAAGAATACTCCAGAATCGTCTATGATAAAGGTGGCGCCTCGTATCTTTTGAGCCTGCCGATAACAAACTCCCAGCCTTCGTGCACTGAGTGCCACAGCATCAACGCAGCACCTAAAAAGATGCAAGAGCTCTACGGCGATGTGGGGAATTTCAAAGGCGGTCTAGGCGATACGATCGCGATGATAAGCTTTAAAATTCCGATAAAAAGCATTCTGCTCTATCACACCAAAGAGTTTGTCGTTAGCGGCCTAAGCTTGCTTGCAGTGTTTTTGATCTGCATATTTTGTATCTATAAAATTCACAAAAAAAACGCAACTTTAAAGATGCAAACTCAGCTTTTACTGATAAATCAAAGCCGCCTCGCGCTCATGGGCGAGATGATCGGCAATATCTCGCACCAGTGGCGTCAGCCACTATCGCAGATCAGCTCCACGCTTATAAATTTAGAGCTTTACAACGAACGGGGCAAGCTCTCAAAAGAAAGGCTCGAGGGCGGCATCAGGGACGCGGGCGAGCAGGTGAAATTTATGAGCGATACGATCGAGGATTTTAAAAATTTCTTCAATCCGAACATGCCGAAGAAAGAATTTAGCGCCAGCGAGGCGATTGAACAGGCGCGTAAAATTTTAAACGCCTCGCTTAAAAAGCATGTCATCGACATAAGCGTACGGGTAGAGGAAAATTTTACGCTTTACGGCAACGTAAACGAGCTCATCCAGGTGCTAATAAACATCATAAACAACGCAAAGGAAGCGTTTTTGGACGTGCCGCTTAAACGGCGCGAGATTAAAATTCGCTCGTTTTTAAAACAGGGCGAGCGAGTAATTACGATCGAAAATAACGCAAGCCGCATCGATGAAGCGCAGCTAGATAAAATTTTTGAGCCGCACTTTACTACAAAGCAGCAGGGCAGCGGGCTCGGGCTATATATGAGCAAGATGATAATCGAAAAAAACGGAGGGAGCATAAGCGCTGCGAATTCCGACGACGGCGCGATATTTACGATATCTTTTCGTTAAATTTAGACTTTATTAAATTTCTCCCTTTTTCACCCTTTTTTGTTGGTATTATTTCAATCGTAAAACTTTGCTAATTTAAAAATTTGATTTTCAAAGGAGGAGCCATGAAAAAATGGAATAAGATGCTACTCGGCGCGCTCGCCTGTATTAGCATTTTTGCCGCAGGGGCCTGTGCTGATGAAGGTATGGGGCATGAGATGGAAATGTCGCAAAAATCGCGCGACGTCATCGCAAATCCTAAGGGCACGTTGCAAAGCAGAGGCGTCATATCCTTGCAGGACTACGTCGTAGAAGAGCGAGAGATGTATGACTGGCTATTTAAAAATCACCCGATTTTTACCAAATACGGCGGTAAGACGGTCGGTAAGATGGATGTACATGACCGAGGTTTGGAGTGGCTTGCGGAAGGGCATGGATTTGACTTTTCAAAGGCTAGTAAAAGAGACGACGGCAAGGGCTATAGCTCTATGATGTATAGAATCCCTGCGGGCTCTTCTTTGCAATTTCCGAATAAATTCATAGGTCCTGAAAAATGCGGCGAGTGCCACCCTGCGCAGTATGAGACATGGAGCAGATCGCGCCACGCCACTACTATCCGCTTCCCGGGCGAGCACCCGGAGGTTAATAACAACCTAACTGATCCTGTATTTAGCCCAGATACGGCGTCGATCCTTCCAAAAGGTATTACCCCTGACATAATTTATGCGACCGTGGGACACTTAAGGACAAAATTCGGCTACGTAGATGCATGGCTTCTACGCGGAACCTATCACGTAGAGGGCGGCTTGCTAAGAGATGGTACCGGTCAAATCGTAGCCGGCGGCAACCAATTCCAAAGGACTTGGGCGTTAAATTTAGACGATGAGACGGTCAAAAAGATCAAAAAGATAGTTCCGGAATTCCCGGAAACTCTAGCCGATTATGGCGATAACGGCGGTTACGTAAGAGGTCTTGCATCGTATGCTGCAAAATACAAAAAATCGATGTTTTTCCAAGCAAACAGCTCGTATTGTGAAGTCTGCCACCCATTCAAATTCGATTTTAAAACTAAAAAAGAATTCTATGCTGCTTTGGGTAACGCAAAAGAGCTTCAAAAGCACACTATCTCCAAAGGTATCACCTGCGAAGAGTGCCATGGAGCGGGCGGTCACCTTGACGGCGCTACAAATTTTAGAACCTCAAACTGCGAACGCTGCCACCAAAGATTTAACTATAGCCCTGATTTAGCTCGTGCCAATCCGCTAAACAATGGAAATCCCGATCTATCTCTTAGCTCTAAATTTAAATCTATGGGACCAGGCTGTGGCTCTGAGGGCTCTCAATCATACTTTACCGCTCACTACGAGAAGGGTATGCGCTGCGTAACCTGCCACGATCCGCACGATAACACCGGACCGGTAGTTGGTGATAAAACCGTCAAGGGCGTAAATTATAACTCCGAGCAGGGCTATTTGAGTGCGTTTTATACAAAGCCTAAGATCACAAAAGAGTGCAAAGATTGCCACCAAGAGCAAGCCTATATCGCTGCAAGAGCCGATACGCATAAAGACAACACTTGCGCATCTTGCCACATGCCGTTTATGATGAGCTGCGAGAACTTCTACGCTATTCAGTTTCAAGACAACGCAGGATTTGATACTCAAAGAAGATCGCACATCTGGAAGATCGACATTGATCCTGCTAGAAAATCTCTAGTCGCAGGCGATGCCGCTAAAGGTCCAAGAGATGCGAAAGATTGGCACTTCCAAAGAAATAAAGATGGACGAAATTTCGTCGATCTTATGTGGTCGTGCGCACGAACCTCGTGGGCGGATAAAGATATGCAAGATACCAAAGGCTGCCACAGCCCTGTCGTTTCCGAGCTAAAAGAGACACTTCACTTCAAGAACCAAAAGCAGGTTTACGATGAGGTTATGGGCTGGCAAACTCCAATTAAGAGCGATTTCTCGCAAGTTAAGATCGGTATTCAAGGAATTTACTCTATCCTTGAGACTAAAAAGCTTAACTCCAGCGATAAAACTCGCGTCTATGAGCTAATCGAAAAAGCTCAAGACACCGTCGATCTTATCGAAAAAGACGGCTCATGGGGAATGCACGGCTTTAAATATACTAAGCAAAGGCTAGAAGCCGCTAAAGAGTATATTAAAGAGGCTCAAAGAATTCTAAATAATAATTTATAATTCTTTCGGGGTCGCGTAAGCTCGCGGCCCCGAAATTTAAAAGGCAAATGTATGCAAAAAAGACTAAAAATTTTCTTGCCTATCGTTTTGGCAAGCTGCGCGTTAGGCGCGAATTTAACTACGCAAGAACAAAAAGAATCTTATAGCATCGGAGCTTCTACCGGAAGCTATGTTTCAAACCAGCTGCATTCACAAGCCGCATTAGGCGTCAAATACGACTTAGATGCGGTAATAGAGGGGTTTTTGGACGCTCTTAAAAAGCAGCAGAAGCTAAAAGATGAGGAAATTATTGCGCTTTTGAATCAAAGAGCCGATAAACTAAATAAGATCGTAGAAACAAATTCCAAAGCGGAGCTTGATAAAAATTTAAAAGCAGGCAAGGAATTTATGGCGAAAAATGCCAAAAATCCGGACGTTAGAACCACAAAATCCGGTCTTCAATATGAAATTTTAAAGCTAGGTATGGGCGAAAAGCCAAAGCCTGAGAGCGTAGTGGTGATGAACTACAAGGCGTATTTGACGAACGGTAGCGTATTTGACGATACTTTCGCGTCTAAAATTCCGGCGCATCTTTCTATGATAGGCTTAATCGACGGATTGCGCGAGGGGTTGCTTTTGATGAATACGGGCTCGAAATATAAATTTACAATCCCTAGTAATTTAGCCTACGGCAACGTGGACGTAGATAGAATTCCTGCGGGTTCTGTGGTGATTTTTGAAGCCGAACTACTAAAAGTTTTAAAGCCTGGCGAGCTTGCCGATGCGGCGAAAAAACTTAGCGAGAGCGAGGCTAAAAGCTTTCACGACGCGAACAAAACGAAGTAGTTTTGCTTAAATTTAGTCGGAGGAGAATATGCAAAAGCAAAGAAGAAATTTTATAAAATCCGCCGCACTCGGCTCTTTGGGGCTCGGCGCAATCGCCTCAAGCTTGCTCGCACAAAACGGCACAGATAAAAGTGCACAAGATGTAAACGCAAGTGCTAAAAAGCAAGAGCCGAAAAAGCCGCACTACGGCATGATATTCGATCAGAACAAATGCGTGGGCTGTACCGATTGCGAGATCGCCTGTAAAAAGGTAAATTCGGTCCCAAAAGGCCAAATGAGGCTTTTTATCCAGGATAAAACCGATCCGCTAAAT
>ERZ773009.383-NODE-383-length-32333-cov-10.159396_pt1 | contig 32333 bp, 26 predicted proteins | sample MGYA00580663_ERZ773009 | MGnify/ENA primary metagenome ERZ773009 (study PRJEB29015, sample SAMEA2737969) | human oral metagenome | biome: human oral; feature: human-associated habitat; material: dental | place: China | collected 2026 ... | reverse complement strand
CATCTCGCTACTGGGATTCTCTAAATCTTAAGAGCGCTGATGGTCGTGCTTTCTATCTCGACTATATCGAAGGTTCTGCTCTCTTTGAAAATAATGTCTTCAAGAGTGGTACTACCCTTTCTGACAACCTAGTTAAAAACGGCGTCAAACTTGGTTATGACAAGCTTGATGGTAATATGCCAGGTTGTTATGAATATGCTGGTTATGTTACACTCAAAGTTAAACCAGTTTTCGAAAATACTTCAATCATGAAGCAAGTCCGTAAGCAAGGTGAGAAGGGCTGGAAAGAATCTGTTGACGCCAATGTTGGTGACACTGTTGAGTATCAGATTCACTACAAAAACCTTAACGCTTCTAAAGTTAACAACGTGATGGTTAAGGATTCTCTTCCAACCAACATGGAATATGTCAAGGGTACCACTAAACTTATTCGTTCTGATATCCCTAAGGGTGCTACCAATAACGAAGATAGTTTAATGACTAATGGTGTTAATATTGGTAACTACGATCTCCGCGGTGACGGTTATGTCCGCTTCCTCGCTAAGGTTGTTGATAAAAACCTCTCTTGTGGTAATAACCGTCTTATTAACTGGGCTAAAGCTACCGCTAACGGTTTTTCAATCCAAGACAGTGCTGATGTCTATGTAAACAAGAAGTGTGAACCAACTCCTACACCAACCCCAACTCCTACACCAACCCCAACCCCAACCCCAACACCTACTCCAAAGGAGTTACCAAAAACCGGTCCTGAAACAATCGCCACTGGCGTTATTGGACTTGGTTCTGTAGTCACCACTGCTGGATACTACATTGCTAGCCGCAAACAACTTCGATAATTGACCGCTCCGAAGTATAAAACTCTCGGACGTCAAAAACGAAGTCCATGAATTCTAGGTAAATCCTACGAATTAAGCAAAAAAGAACTAGAGAAATCTGGTTCTTTTTTGTTGTCAATCCAAGCTAATTCATACTAAGCGAAGCTGACTTATTACAGCTAATTTAATACAAGAGATGTAATTTCTGTTGTAATTCTTTTAATATTTGTATTAATATGAGGAAAATGATTAAGTAGCTGTTTGAAGAAAACAGGAGCAGTTCCTTTATTTGCAAAAATATAAAATCATTATTCTTATGCTTGCAAAATATAAAAATATATAGTATAATCACACCAACTAATCAACAAAAGACTAGAGTACATTAACTCTGGTCAAATTTTTTCATAAAGGGGGTAAAAAACTATGAAAAAAATATTTGTCACTCTGTTAATCGCATTTGCGGTAGTATTTACTTCCGCATGTGGAGGCAACCAGTCCGCTTTTAACAACTCACGAACTGAGGAAAAAAGAACGGCAAAAAATAATAAAGGCAGTAAGGATTTTAAATCCTATCTGTCAAACTATGATAAGAACGCTGAGGAATTCTTAGCAGATTTTGATTTTAATCAATATCTGTTAGACAGCGGAGCTATCGAAATAAAAAGGTTAGAGGATCGCTATGACTCTGAGATGATCATAGCTACTCGCTATCCAAATAACATCATTGTCGAATATATGTTTTCAAGTAATAGGAGTAATCCATATAGTTATGGATATTTAGACAATGTATTTGTATTTGTGGCTGAGCCAGGCTTTGATCTTAATGGTAGCTATACTGGATCAACTCCAGAGGATGAACTAGGTATAAAATCAGATTGGAATCACTGCTATGCAGCTTATTCTGCTATAGAGTTTACTAATGATTCTAGTTATGAGGATAAGCATGATTTTGGAAAATACTTTATGGTTAAACCAGAAAAGATCTACTATATACAAGGCAGTGATGGTCAAAAGAATTTCCTCGCTGTACCACAGTATTTTGAGGATGGTTTTAAGGCCTCAATCTTACCATATATAGAGCTAAAAGATCCTTCATATAGACAGGATCCAATGGAAGGTAAGGTTATGGGGTATACGGCTCAATAAAGAATAGGCTCTCATTAGAGGGCCTTTTTCTATGTACTAAATACCATTTTCTATAATCCTTATGTTATAATCAAAACAAGATGGGTCCAGAAATAAACAATTCAATTATTAGTGGAAGTAATCATAAATTGTCTAACGAGCAGTTAGGCTTTACTCCGATCAATTATAATAGTCAAAAAAATAACTCTAAAAGAAAAATAATTATATTTGGCGGCATCGCTCTTGTATTTATTATATTAATAATTTTATTAATAAATCTCTTTTTTGGTCAAAAAAAGATCGGTTCTGGCGATATAAAAGACTTTACGGCATTTATAAAGTTGTATCAGTATGGAGATGAAAATGAAAAAAAGGAGGTTAATCTAAACTTGCCTGCAAATTATACATATGCTTACAATACGCTTTCTGGAACGTCTACCTCAGATGAAAAATATGGATATGCAGAAAAACTGAAAAAACAGTATTTAAAATATGGTGACAAGGAACCGATCAACTCATTTTTGATGCTATTTACTAATTATTTGGAATTTACTGGGAATATTTCAAAAATCAGATCCGCGTTTATTCAAGATGAACAATCTTCAAAAGATCTTATTTCAAAATATTTATCAAAAATAAAGAAAACAGAATTAGAATATATAAATAGTAATTTTAATAATATATCAGAATATTATAGTAGATATATTGATTATCTCTCCTTGGTCAAAAAAGCTGGCTGCATTGATGGTCAGGGTTTTAATGTTAATTGTGAAGTAGATGCAAGACGCAATTTTGAACAACACAGTGATCTATATAATTTATATATGGAAATGGACGGTTTAGAAAATAGTATTTATAATAATTTTAAAAATACTACAATATACCTAAACAATGCCATTATAGCCACATATAAAACAAAATCAATTGCTAAGGAAGAAAAGAAATGAAAAATCTCTTGAGTAAGAATAAAAATAAACAAGTGATTTCTATTATATTTTCATTAGCTATTTTATTCCAAGTTTTATTATTTTCCATGGGTGCAATATACTCAGGAAATAATGCGCATGCAGATGGATTGACACCACAAGATAGTTTATTACTGAAAGTACTTAAATCTGGTTTTAAAAAATGTATTGAGGGGGGAGTTCTTACTAAAAAAGAAATAAAAAACTCGAATATATCAAGAGAGATAATATTTAATACTACACTCCCTATCTACGTAAATGATAAAACGGTTCTCCTACCATTTAAGTATGGAACTGCTAATACCATTAATGATGGTGACATTTCTTGTCAACAACTTTTTCATGGTTATAATGTAAATGAAAAAAACAATATCTTCAATACATTTGCGGCACTTGGTGGATTGAAAGAACCACCCTATTATGACTCTACTACAGCACAAAAAAACAGTTTCATTGAAGCTTTAGGCTATAAAACCGAAGATAGAGCTGGTACTCAGCTATATTGTGCGGCATTGAATTACACAGCAACAACGGACACTGGAACTGGAACGCCAAGTACGACAAACTCTATTTGCTTAAATATAGAAGACGGAAAAATTAAACCATCTCAAGGGGATAAGATTACGTCAAATGACGTAGTTGTAAAAAATACTACTTCTGATAAATATATTAGTCTAAGTTTTGATAGTCTCGATAGAAAAATATCCGTTAATATGGATCTATCAGAATTACCCGAAAAGAACCATTGCAAGTATTATAGTAAAGGTATATATAGTAGTCCTAGTCTAGATAAATATATTGGAAAAGCACCTGAAGAATTTTTCTCTGCGATGTTTAGTGAGATAGAGTCTAAACATGTGTTGAACGAAGCAAAGGCCTCCGGTTTCCAAACCACAGGAAATGGATGGCCATGTAACGGTGATACCTTTCCAAAGGAGATTGGTGTAAAATCAGTAGTGACTAATAGTACTAGTTCAGTCGATACTGGTTCTGGCGTAAATGCAGGTTCTGGAACTGAGATTAATAACTCTCTTACGAAGAATTACACATATAATGGTTCTCCGAACTACGATAAACTTATGAAGTATTACTTACCTTCTTATTCTGTGCCATCTGCTGGACCCACGAGGGGATCACTAGATTATGAATTGTATGGTCCATCATCTACCGCAACGCAAACAGGAGGTTTTACTGCAGTTGAGAGGGCATATAACTGGTATTACGTGTTAAAAAATATATTTGATGCAATCTCTGTAGATGATTCGGTAGGTTGTAGCACAACGCGACCCTCAAATGGCGTTTATCTTCAGTATTTAAAAAAATCTGAAAGTGATCCTAATAAGACAGAAGTACAATATTGTCCGATGAATGAGGGGGTTCTTGACTTAAAGTCAAATGAAGTATTAATGCAACATGAAACGAACGGAAAAGGAGTTGTAAACGCTGCTGATGCCACTAGTGACATAATCAGACCTCAAACAGCCAGAGAAATCTTAAATAATCTAAATTCTATTAGTCTTCCAGCTGTTTGTGCCGCAGATTCAAGCTTTCCACTTTGTAAAGCAACTCCAATCGACTGTAAAGCTGATCCAAATAAAGATGGTTGTAAAGATCTTGCCGGTAGCAATGCTTCTGAGGAAGAAGACAGCGCCAACGGGGAATCAGCCGCTTGTTTTGCAAACGCTGGCGCCCTTGGTTGGATAATCTGTCCTTTAATCTACACACTTCGCGATGCGGCACAGGGAATTTTCTCCGGCTTCATCGAGCCACTCCTTCGTGTCCACGATTCAATCATTGGCGAACTCACAAAAAATAATGAATCATCTACTATGTATCAAGCTTGGTCTTTCTTCCGAAATATCGGTAACATCCTCTTCGTGATCGCTCTTTTGTTTGTTATTTTCTCGCAGGTTACCGGTTTTGGAATTGATAACTATGGTATTAAAAAAATCTTGCCAAAACTCATTGTAACGGCTATCATCGTGAACTTTTCCTATATTATCTGTGGTATCTTGGTGGATATCTCAAATATCTTAGGGGATAGTATAAAAAATATCTTTGAGAGTGTTGGTGGTAGCTTGACTGCTGGTAGCAAGAGTAGTGATGGTCCAGGTATAGTTGGTACTATTACTGAAATAGTCTCAAAAATTGGGGCAGCTGCAGCAGGGATAGGTGGTGCTATTGTAGCTGGTAGTATAATCAAAGGTGGTGGACTTCTAACTATCCTTGTTCCCATTCTTACTTTCCTCGCAAGTGCTGTCATTGCTGGCTTCTTTGCTATGTTGATGCTCGGTGTTCGCCAAGCGCTTGTGATCATTATGATCGTAATTTCGCCAATTGCATTTGTTCTTTATGCTATACCAAATACTAATGCAATCTTTAGACGATGGTTTACATTGTTCCGCGGTCTTCTCACTCTTTATCCAGTTTATTGCTTTATGGTAGGCGGTGGTTTTATGGCTGCCAACCTGATTATTCAGGGGTCGAATGAGTTTTATCTTCAACTGGTCGCTGGGCTTATAAGTATTGCTCCATATTTTGCTGTTCCAACTATGACAAAAAATGCAATGAAAGGATTTGATGCGGCTATTGGTGGTATTGCCACACTCCGTAGTCGTGCTAGTAGTGGACTTCAATATGCTAATAAGAAAGTTACTGGTTCAGACATGTACAAGACTTCTTCCGCTAATGCCATATATCATAAACAGGAAAACTTTGCAAACAAGTACAAGGATTATACTCCAGACCAACTCGCCCAATTGAGTCGAGGCAAGAGAAGACGTCTTATGAATGCTTTAAGTATTACAGGTAAAGACGCACAACAGGCTGCCACTCTTGGCGCTGCAATGTCACAATACAAATATAATACCGATCCAGAAAGTATGAAGAGAGCCGGTTACGATGCCATGACTGCCGAAGACGAAAATCAAGTAAAATCCTTACAGTCTCAGTTCACTAGTGAGAATAGAACTGCGTTTGATACATTAGCTAGAATTAACGAGTTGCAGGGTTATAACTATAATGATCATTCTGCCGATGATAATCGTAAACACGATTTAGAAATGCGCGCCTTACAGCGTCATCTTCTTAGCACTAAGGAGGGGCAAAAAATGTACAACAGTTATCTAAAAGGTGATGAACCAGTTAAGGATATAAATCTAGATGGTACCGAAAGAAGCGATAGGAAAATTATTGCTGGCAAGACTTCTGATCGTGCTAAGGCTGTTCTTGCTAGGGACTTTATCTCTAATAATTCGAACCTAAAGGATAAGTTTGGTATTATGCACACACAAATGCAATCAATGCAAGGGTCTGGTGAAATTAATAATATGAATACTGAAGTTGATGATAGCAAGGCTATGTCTACTAATCGTGTTAGTGCAACAAACGGATTTATTAGAACCATGGATGCCAAAGATATGCAGAATCTTAGCAAAAGAGATGCTGAAGAAATTTCTACTAAAATGGGTACTTTCGAGCCGGATCAAAATGGTAATGAAAAATATAAGGGTGGTGCAGGAAAAATAGATGAAGTGGCTGCTGAGAATGTCCGTACTTTGTCTAGACAAGTTGTCAATAACCTTACCAATGATCCAACAAAACTTGGCGACTTTGACACCAGTTTACAGAATCTTGTTTCTACCGCTTCAGGTACAGATATTAATAATCTCGCTAATCGCACCATGGAAATTCGAGATACCAGCGGTAATGTTACCCATAAGATTGTGTGGGAAAGGCCAGGTCAAGGTAGCCAAAATAACAATCAAAATAATAACCAAAATAACAACTAACAGGGTGGCGATTAAAAACGGTAACCTTCTATGTAACCCGCATCCTGGCTTAGTCGTGGATTCACAGTTAAGTCATAAATATAAAAGATCCATATTTTTGTAATCTTGATAATTATAATTATTTTTCTCGTCCAACTTCCCGCCCAGCGGCTGCTAACACATTTTCAAACAATACTCCGACCGTCAAGGGTCCGACACCACCGATCTTTGGTGTAATCGCTGAAATATCCGATCTCTCGCGAATTTCGTCGGAAATATCTCCCACCAACTTTCCACCTTCACTTGCGGTTCCAGCATCAACAATTATCGCTCCACTTCGTACCATTTCGTCTGTGATTAGATCTGGTACCCCCGTTGCCGTTACAATTGCATCAAAATCATGCAATTTTGAAAAATCCGATCCGCGGTGAAAAACTTCAACCAAAAGGCCAGATTTTTCCCACATTGAAGCTAGTGGCCTCCCGACCAGTCTCCCTCGCCCCACAATTGCAATTCGTTTTTGACTGAGATCGATATTATATCCAGTTAGTAACCAGTTAATCGCTGTAGCAGTTGCACTATCAAAATTACCCTTTCCGGACAGTCCGTCTACATCTTTTTCTGGCGCAATCTCTTTTAAAACCTCTTCCGTAATCTCGGCATTAATCAGTGGTAACTGTACAATAATTCCAGAAACCGACTTATCTTCATTTGCCTCTTTGATCGCTTTTTTTAGTGCTGCACTTGTTGGCTCAACCTTTAAGTCGGTCACCTCGACTCCAATATCTTCACCATATCGACATTTCAGACCAACATATTTCGTAATCACAGGATTATCCGAATCTCGTATAATTACTAGTTTTGCGCACTTTTTGTTGCTCCTCAGTATCTGTACAAGATGCGCCTGTCTCTCCTTCACAAAACCCACTAGCTCTCGACCATTTAATTCTTTTACCATTTTTAGCTCCTATGCTTCAATTTCGTCTGGTTCTTGCTCAATCTTAAAACCAAATTTTTCAAAGATAATTTTAGCAATCTCTTCGCGTGCAGCCGCAAGGTCGGCGTAGGACCTTGCTGACTCATTAATCAGAATTAATGCCGCCTTATCACTTACTTTCATCCCATGAAAAACTTTGCCTTTGAGCCCAGCTTCCTCAATTAACCAACCAGAGTTAACCAAATTCGTTCGCTTCTCTGGCGAATCTGGCCCAATTTCCTTCGCATTTCGCCAAACCTGAATACCTCTCGCCTCCGCTTCATCAGCCTCTTCATCTGTCAAGTACACATTTTTAAAGAAGCTTCCAGCACTGGCAATTTTCTCTGGATCCGGTAATTTGCTATTACGCACTTCTTCCACCATCCGCGCAATATTCAGTGGTGAAAAATCAGTTTCTCCGTGTTCATCTACATAAGCTTGCAAAGAGCGGTAAAAAGGCGGGTTAAGCTGACCTTTTTTCACACGCACGGTCGTTGAATAAATAAAATATCGCCCCACGTTCTCACCGGAGTTGAAAATTGATTTGCGGTAGCTCATCTTCATTTTGCTTGCTGGCACTACTACAAACTTTTCGAGTTTGGTGTCATAGGCTTCGACTGAAACAATTACCTGTGTTACTTCTTGTCCATAAGCTCCAATATTTTGTACTGGCGCTGCTCCCGCTGTACCAGGAATGCCAGCCATCGCTTCAACTCCTGAATATCCGCGTTCTGACACAAAAGTGACCAGATCATCCCATTGTTCACCACCATAAGCTTTAAAATAAGCCACACCCTCTTTTTCTTCTTCACCCTCAGGAGTTTCAACCTGAGAAATCCCCATAATGCGATCAAGAATGATCACACCTTCAAATCCTTCGTCTTTAGAAAAAGTGTTTGCTCCTCCTCCAAGTATCCAGACCGGCAAGTTGTGTTTCTTTGCAAACTTATATGCCTCTGGAATATCTTCCTTTTCGGTCACTGTGATCACGAACCTTGCTGGACCGCCAATTCGCATCGTTACAAGGTCTTTAATCATTACATTTTCTTCAATTTTTAACATTTTTTCCTTTCATAACCATGCCTAAAAAGTTGGTATTAATACTTAATTCTAGCACACAACAGAGTTACTTGACTACATACAGTTTTGTCCTACTCTAATCCCTCAAATAATACACCTCGAGAGTTTAGTTCAGGAGCTTTCATTGACAACTCAAAAAAGAATTATATAATATAAATGTAGCATTACTACGCACTTTAACTTCCGATTAAATATAGGTTCAAGAATAAGCATATCTCTAGTTGACTAAAAGCTTCATTTTTCTTGGATAGCAGTTAGGTTATTTAAAAGTAGTTTAACTTCTGTCCAAGAAAGTTTCTTGGTGAATGGTTAGAGTATGGGGAAACCTCATCGCAAGCTACGGACTCTAATTAACCCAGAAAGGGGAATTTATGAAGTTAGAAACAACTAACATTAAGGGAATCAAATATGTGATCGACAAACAGAAAAGTCCGATCGCAATTTATACCGCTTGTGGTAAGCAAATTTATTGTATAGGTGATCGAATATCGATTAGAGGTCATCAAAAAAAGCACGATTGTTCTTGTGAAGATCTTGCGGGATTGGATAGAACAAAGGACTCAGTTAAAAATAAAGATATCAAGGAATTAAATTTGGGCAACCTCGTCGACCTTATGAATCTAGGCACAAGGCCTTATACGGACGGTGTTATCACGAGAATTAATCGAAGCGACTCTGATCTATTCTTTGTTGTTACTATGAATAATGGCAAGGAAGAGATTCTTGGTCTAAAAAAGATCAAAAAAGTTATCAGTTGCAGCGAGTTCTTTCGTATCCGTCATAAACTGTTTATGAAACAAAGTGAATGGCAGGTCGAAGTGGATGATATCAGAAGCACATATGGTGCTTTGGTGCAACAAAAAGCCTGGTCTACTTTGTTTATGACCGATCAGATCGTTGAGCTATATCTTGATATTTTGCGTTTGAAGCAAAAGGACTATGGCCAGTGGGATCTCCCGGAGTGTCAAGATATGTATAATGGTATATATAATGACCTCGTTTGGGCGTATCATAATATGATCGCTGATCGTCATCGAGTATAATAAACCTTATAGTTTAATAAAAATAGACCCTATTACTATTATATTTTTCGGAAATTGCCTCGGTTTTTATGCCGGGGTTTATTTTTTTGGATCTTTTTTGGTCAGTCTGATATAATATTGGTCAATCTCCGATTAGTGTTAGTTAGATAATTAATTATTTTTAGTCAATCTGATGCAAGACTAGTCACTAATGCTAGTTTATGTTAGAATATAACGGATTAAAGAAAGGCTAATATGGCAGTTAAGAAAAAGAAGATTGTGATTTCCAAGCTTAATCGTAATAACAACCATAAGCACAGCGAGAAACGCAAACACAACAAATAAAGTTCCTCTTGGAACTTTTTTGTTTCTCATTTATGGTTTCAAGATATTTATGTTGCCAAATTTGTGTCACAATTTTTATTTTTTCACTGTCACTTTGTAGAGGTAAAAAGAGGAGTATGCTTTTTCATGTTTTACACCAGGTACCTCAAATCCGTTTGAAATAAAGTATAAATCTTTCTGTAGTCTCTCTGCTTGAGATTTGATTTTTGTATAGATTTTTTTAATATCCCTCGAATCGCTAAAAGCGTAAATCACGGTCGTTTCTGGCGGAAAAGGGAAGTCCAGGTAGTTTTGACAGACCACTTTAGCTTTTGGGTTTAGCTTGCGTAGTCTGAGGCGAGACAAGAAAGAAAGCACTGGATGAAGTTCGATACCGATCGCTTTTGCTCCAAATCCAGTTGCCACTTTAAGTACGATCCCGTCACCAGATCCCATATCAATCAGCAAGTCTTTTTTAGATAATGGGTAGAGTTTTTTAAACATTTTTGTCAGTTCACTCGCCAGACTTGGTACGTACGGTGCCCCAAAAAATACTGTTATACCAAATATTATTACGATGGACATGATGATTATAATGATTGTTTGTACTAAGTGAAAAAAGTCATCCATAACTCTATTGTACTCTATCCGGCGAAGAAAGTAGACTTCGTGTCGATAGTTTCGAATTAATTCTCTAATTTGGTGAGATATTAAATTAATAAATATTCTGAGTTGCTAATTTTTTGACTTCACTCTTCATGAGCAAGACATCTCCTATTAAATTGTAAAATCAACACCATTTGTGATAAACTAAGTCTAGTTGCACCCGTAGCTCAGTGGATTAGAGCATCTGTCTTCGGAACAGAGGGTCGTGGGTTCGAGTCCCTCCGGGTGTACCATTTTCGGTGTAAGCCGTTTTTTTATTACAAAATTTTATTGGGTAATAGTCCAACTTAACAGAGTAGCTGTTTGCATCTCTAGACCAGAATTTTATAGACAAAACTCCTAAAAAATGGTACTATATTGAGGAGTCGGGCCGGTAGCTCAGCAGGTTAGAGCACGAGCCTCTTAAGCTTGGTGTCGTGGGTTCGAGTCCCACCCGGCTCACCAAATACAGAGCCTGTAGAAAGCTCGGGTTGAAAAATGAAATTAAATTGTGATTTACATCTGTAAATCACAATTTTTTGTGCATTAATTTCGAGGTTCGAAACCATACTTCGTACCAAATCATAAGTGATATTGATATTTGCGAATTATAATCGCTATTATTCACTATAAGGATATCTTGCATTATATCAGAGAATATAATCATGACAGAAATTTAGCGTTATCCTAAAATACAGCAAGGAATTTACGAAGTATCCAGTGTTATCTCGTGAGGATAATGAGATGGGTATTCGCCCAGAATGTGGAATCATAGAAGTAGTTGAAGTATATCAAAAAGCCACTCAGTAGGGCGGTCTTTTAGATTGCGCCAAAGTATTTCTCAAAGAAGCTCACAAGACGCTCAATAACACCTTTCTTCTTGCCAGAGCGGTTACTATCACCAAAGCGCGACATGGCCGGCATGATGCGGTCTACGTCGGTTCCTGTGGTCTTAAATACGCCATCGCGAAATGAGTTAGTAATAAGCCTTCTAGTTTCTGCAGGATTTAGATTATTGTCTTCAATGATCTTAGTGAGTTCGTTTTCACGTTCGGCATTAATAAAGCGTTGCCATGCGTTGTGAATTTCGCCATTCTCGTGCAAAGAGTAGAGATTGATAAAGTCGTGGATGAGTTCCTTCTTGCTTCTGAGCTCGATGCTTGCGTCGACAGCCTTGTCGATACTCGTGAGAATGTCTTTATTTTCGCAGTTGGATTCGTGATATTTAGCGACAAGCGCGAGAATGTAATCGACGTTGACTTCGGCTTGGCGGACGAGTTCGATTTCAAATACTAGATCATCGTTCACATCTTCTTTTTCAGTCTGGACAGACGGGCGTAGTTCCTGGTATAGGTCAAGATATTCGCTCTGGTAGTTCTGTAAGTCTCTTGGCGACAAAATATCTTCTTGTTCGAATCTGTCGAACGACGTAAGAATGTTGCGCATCCTTAGAATCTTGCCAAAAAGCTTGATAAAGTCTTTCTGGTCCTGCTCACCTTCGATACGTTCTCCGAGTGGGAACTTTTCGGAAAGCTCGGCAATTAATTCCGTATAGCCAACTTTATGTTCGCCATTTTCGTCATAGCCGTTGAAGTATTCGTTATAGCTCTTTAGCAATACGATGCCGCTTGCATCACGGTCGCCAAATAGACCGATCGCTTCGTCAACTTTCTCGGCTAGATTGCGGAAACAAATAATGTTGCCGAATTGCTTGACCGAGTTGAGAATGCGATTTGTGCGCGAGAATGCTTGGACTAGGCCATGCATCTTTAATTCTTTATCTACCCAAAGCGTATTAAGCGTCGTAGCATCAAAGCCGGTTAGGAACATATTTACGACGATAAGTAGATCTACTTCGCGGTTCTTTACACGTAGTGACAAGTCTTTGTAGTAATTCTGGAACGAGTCAGAAGATGTGTTGTAATTCGTATTGAAGTTTTTGTTATAGTCGGCGATAGCGGATTCTAGGAAGTCGCGCGATGACTGATTCATTCCCGTAACATCCAAGTCTTCATCTAAGATAAAGCCTTCTTCTGGATCGTCTTCATTTGCGGCAAAACTAAAAATGGTTGCGATTTTGAGTGAGCTGTTTCTCTCGGCTAGCTGTTTCTTAAACTCGGTATAGTATTTCATTGCGGCCGGGATGGATGCGACGGCAAAGATTGAGTTAAAGCCATTCATTCTGCCAAGTAATGTTTTGCGCTTTGAGTCACCAAACTTTACGACATCAGCCACGTTCATCGTGCAATTAAAGCTATAGAACTGGTTCCTTTTTGTCTTTTGGTCGAAATGGTCGAGAATGTACGAAGTGACCATAGATACGCGTTCGTCGCTGAGCAATGCGTGTTCGCGGTCGATACTACTTACTTGTTTATCGGCGATATCGTCCTTTTCTTTGACGGTATTGATGTAGTCGATGCGGAATGGTAGCACATTCTTGTCGTTAATGGCGTCTACGATTGTGTACGTGTGGAGTTTATCGCCAAAGACTTGTTCTGTCGTTCTGAGCATTGGATTGTCGCTACTGCCAGCGTTAGACGCGAAAATAGGCGTACCAGTAAAGCCGAATAGGTGATAGTTCTTGAAAGCCTTTGCAATTGCGGTATGCATATCGCCGAACTGTGATCGGTGACATTCGTCAAAGATGATTACGACGTGCTTATTGTATACGTCATGTTCCAGATTCTTTTTAATAAATACGCCAAGCTTTTGGATTGTCGTGACAATGATGCGCGAATTGTCTGATTCGAGCTGTTTCTGAAGGACGCGCGTTGAAGTATTGCCATCTGCGGCGCCTTTTTCAAAGCGGTCGTATTCTTTCATCGTTTGGTAGTCTAGATCCTTGCGATCTACTACGAACAGAACCTTGTCGATATACGGCATCTTTGTTACGAGCTGAGCGGTCTTAAAGCTTGTAAGTGTCTTACCTGAGCCGGTAGTGTGCCAAATATAGCCACCAGCAGCCGTTGTACCGAGTTTTCTGTAGTTGGTTGAGGTTTCTATGCGATTGATGATTCTCTCACATGCTACGATCTGATACGGGCGCATTACGAGTAGTTTATTATCGGTATCGAATACGCAGTAGCGAGCCAAAATGTTTAAAATTGTATGCTTCGAGAAGAATGTTTTTGTAAAGTCTACCAAATCCGGAATTGTCTTGTTTTTGGCGTCGGCCCAGTAGTTTGTAAATTCAAAGCTATTGCTCGTCTTCTTGGATTTTTTGCGGCCGGCTTCGCCAAGCTCCTTGATATGGCTTTCGCGCGTCGTATTTGAGTAATATTTCGTATGAGTTCCGTTAGAAATTACGAAGATTTGGACGTATTCAAAAAGACCGCTACCAGCGAAGAAACTCTCGCGTGAGTAGCGTTTGATTTGGTTGAAAGCTTCGCGAAGTCTTACACCGCGTTGCTTTAGCTCGATATGAACGAGGGGAAGGCCATTAACGAGGATTGTGACGTCGTAACGATTATTGTGTTCTGCGCCTTCGTCTTTGCTGACGGCGTATTGATTAATAACTTGTAGGTTATTATTGTGAATATTCTTTTTATCGAGTAGGCGGATATTCTGCGTATGACCATCTTCTGCGCGGAACGATATCGCGGTATCTTTTTCTTGAATCTTGCGAGTTTTCTCGACGACGCCTTCGGAATTGCCGACGATATTCTCATAGAAGAATCGTTGCCACTCGCTATCGGAAAAGACGTAATTGTTTAGTTTCTGGAGCTGGATACGTAAATTGTCCTCAAGATCGTGAGCATTATGGATTTGTAGATATTCATATCCTTGCTCCTGCAAGTTCTGTATTAGTTCGTGTTCAAGCTCGGCTTCGCTCTGGTAAGCCTTGTATTTTTTGTCATCAGGCTTGTATTCAGCGAGGACTGTAGAGACTTCGCTTTCCGCAATCATGTTGAACTTGCTCATGTCTCATATTATACCATAAATCTAAAGGGTTTTGAATGCCTGGGCGACAAGCATAAGGCTCTTATACCTCTTTAAAAGTGAGTAATTTGTCGCGGTAATATTCGTACTGTTTATGGCGCGCTTCGATCTCAGCAGGGAGGCCGATATTTAGGTCGTTACAGACGGCGTCAAAATTATCTAGGACGTAGACTATGCGTTCTTGAACCTTCAATGGCGGTACTGCGAACCTGAGTTTCTTGAATCTACTTTGATCAACTATTGGAATTCCACCGCTAAAATTTGCTACTCCTAAGCATTGTCTATCGACGATAAAGAAGTAATAAAAGGCATATTTCGGAAGAATCAACTCGGTATATTTATCTTTAATTGTAAGATTCGTTAATTGCTGATTGCTTAGATAATCGGTTTCTATCAGCGCGTGCTCTCCGATCGTGGCCGTTGTTGCTACCATGATCGAACCGCGCTTGAATAACCCTGAACTTTTTACGCCTAAATTAGTAACATGCTGAATTGAATCCTTAAGTATGCGACCATTTTGACGAATATCTTCCATTCTGAACCACGGAATATTGCCGCCTTCCCAGTATTCAGGGTTCTTCTTTGATGGAGTATATCCGTTCTTGATATCGAAGATGTCATCCAGTGTAAGCCACTCAACTTGCCCCCCCTCACCGGCTATATTTTCGAACGAGAGAAGATGGTCGCGATAGTGCTCGTATTGCTGTTTTCTCTTAGTGAGCTCCGCTTCCAGCTCCGCTTCCAGCTCCGTAAAACTGTTTAGCATCCCGACGATTTCTTGCTGAATCTCGATTGGTGGCACTGCTACCTTAATCTTTGAATATTTGTCGATCCATTGACGTGCATGCGATCCTGGTTCGTACTTTATATTTTTAATGCAGAAATATAGGTAGCGTAGGGTAGCGATTTTTTCGTCTTTAGCGGTCAATAATTTCATTGCGGATGATTTAACTTTGAATGGAAAATCAACCCAGTGAGATGACGTGGTGAAGTCGTCAAATATAATTACCGGGGATTCTTTGCTAGCTTGATAGATACCTTCGGTTTCATTCGTATATCCAAGGATAAAGCTTTGTCCTGCGGTTAATACTGGTGTTTCAAAATCGTCATTATAGTCAGTGCTAGACACGATATATTTTCCAGGTTGTTCGTAATCTATAATTTCGTTGAGTGGCTTATATTCTACGCCATTCGGGCACTTTTCTTTGATTAGCTCGTCAATTTTACTCATGCTCATTCTCCAACTTTTTGCGTAGGTCTGGCAAAATCATGCCATCGTACATGAAGTAGTCCGTTCCAGCAATTACTGCGTTATCTGGTAGGCCTAGTAGCTTTCTTGCAAGAGTAGTACAGCTCATTATTTCGCCGTTATATTCTAGGTGCCTGTCGTCAGCAATTTTCGCCTTGATTGATTTATCATTTTTGAAGGTGACGAAGTCGCCTTGTTTAAGTCCGCACATGCTAAATCTCAACGGACTTCGCCTTGAACTTTCTTCAATTTCTTGCGCGACTTGCTCGTCTAGAACTTCGTGGCCGGTCGGTTTCATGCGTTTTAGTCTTGATTCTGTGCCACTAATCTTCGCGATGCATTCGAGTAGCTTATATGCATCTTCTTTGCTCATAGCATAAAACTCACGCTTGCGCTCTTTACCATCGAAGGTTTCTACGGTCCTAAGGTCCGGATTCAGTGTGTCAATTAGATCGTGTAGTTTTTTGTCGGTGAGCCTTTCGCAAACTTCGTAGATTGCATAGACGCGAAAAGCAAATGGAAGGGCTTCGCTTTGATTAAAGTCCTTCATTCGTTGTTCTAGATTATTTGCATAGCCAATTTTGATATACGCCGGAAAAGCCGGATTAGTTAGGATGTAGATAGCTCCTTTTGTTGCCATAATCTACACCTCGATTTCTTCGATTATTTTATCAATCTTCTGGCGGAGTTCGTTTTCGCGAGCTACAATCTCTTTAAGTTCAGCATTAAGTTTCTTGATGTCTACTTTCTCGCGCGTATCTTCTGGCTCGACATATGTAGAAACTGAAAGGTTATAGCCTTGCTCGGCTACTTCTTCGTTAGACACTAGGCGAACGAGATGATCGACATCTTTGCGATCTTTTACCCATTCAAGAATCTTCTCAATATTTACGTCGGTTAGTTTATTACTATTAGTGACTTTGATAAATTCTTTGCTTGCATCTACGAATAGCGTTGAGTTCTCAGTTTTATTCTTTCTGAGCACCATGATGCATGTTGCGATGCTCGTGCCATAGAATAGGTTGTCTGGTAATTGAATTACGGCATCTACAAAGTTGTTGTCTACTAAGTATTTGCGAATCTTTTGCTCAGCGCCACCGCGGTACATGATGCCTGGGAAACAAACGATTGCGGCCGCACCATTCGTAGCGAGCCAGCTGAGTGAATGCATAATGAATGCGAGGTCGGCTTTTGACTTCGGTGCCAATACGCCGGCAGGAGAGAAACGTTGGTCGTTAATGAGTACTGGATTGCTTTCGCCTTCCCAGTGAATCGAATATGGTGGATTAGATACGATTGCTTCGAATGGCTCGTCATCCCAGTGCTGTGGATCTATGAGCGTATCGCCGAGTGCGATATCGAACTTATCGTAGTCGATATCGTGAAGGAACATGTTGATGCGGCAAAGGTTGTAAGTTGTGATATTAATCTCTTGGCCATAGAAACCTTGGCGCACATTAGCGCGGCCGAGAATTTTTGCGAACTTGAGGAGAAGTGAGCCCGAGCCACAAGCTGGATCATAAACTTTGTTTACAGATGTTTTGCCTATTACGGCAAGTTTCGTAAGAAGTTCCGATACTTCTTGTGGGGTGTAGAATTCGCCACCAGATTTACCGGCACTTGATGCGTACATACCCATGAGGAATTCGTAAGCATCACCGAACGCGTCAATCGTATTGTCTTGGTAGTTGCCGAGTTTCATCTCGCCAACGCCATCCATAAGCTGAACAAGATGGTCGTTGCGCTTTGCTACGGAGCTACCGAGTTTGTTGCTGTTGACGTCGAGATCGTCAAAAAGGCCTTTCATGTCATATTCAGAATCGTGACCTTTAGCAGAGTCTTCAATGGAGTTTAGAGCTTTTTCGAGCGTTTCGTTTAGGTTTTCGTTATTACGTGCGTTTTTGCTAACATTCTTAAAGAGTTGGCTTGGTAGAATGAAGAAACCTTTGGTATCTACCATTTCTTCGCGGATCGTTTCGGCCTGTTCGTCGGAGATATTAGCGTAGTCGAAGCTTGTATTGCCAGCCTTATGTTCGCCCTCGTTTATGTAGTTCGTTAGGTTTTCTGAAATAAAGCGATAAAAGAGCATGCCAAGGATGTACTGCTTGAAATCCCAGCCATCTACTGAACCACGTAGGTCATTGGCAATGTTCCAAATAGTACGATGTAATTCTGCGCGCTCCTGTTCTTTTCTAGTGTCGGACATAAAGTAAAACTCCGAGTTAAAATGATAAAAGCTTACCTACTATTATATCATAAGAATACCTTAAACCTTGGCCGCTACCACAAGAAAAAGAGCGCATGTCGCGCCATGTTTTCTACATGCCTTTATGGCTTAGTTTCTCTGGTTAGAACTCGCGCCACTCCGTTGCTTCGTCGCTCGGCTTCGTAATAGTAATTTGCTTGAACTGGCATTCTCCTGGATCTAGGACAATATTTATGCTCCGCCATTTTCGTAGGCTTCATCGGCGCTATCGGCTTTGATTTCGAAGTCTTTTGTATAGGATTCTTTTATTGTGATCGTGTATTTCATAATCGGATCTTATGATCATTTTCGTCAAAAGTCCACAATGTTTTACCATCTTGTGTCAAGAAAAATTTCTACCCATGTTTTCTATTCAATAACTCTTGAAATTTATTTACAGTCAATCGGCGTCTATCTATTAACTTATTACCAAGATATGTCGCCAAAATCGTTGTCGTAGTAATTTATCCGAGTTTTCCGTGCCATCTTCTTATTTTATGTTCTATATCCAGGGCTAGAAAATATGCATGTCTATTCGACGGATCTAGATATAAGACAATACCGTAACCGTTATTACCAAAAGATAAATAATATGGATAAATCGTAGCAGACCTTGCTCCAATTCCAGAAAGTTTATTGAAGAAATCTTTATCTTTTTTAGGATCCATTTTCTCGGCTTTATTACATAAATTCTTGTCTTGCAGTTCAAATGTCGGATTTTCTTCTGATATTATATTTTTTAGTATATCCCCAAGTTTATTAATAAATGACTGACTTGTATATACGTTTTTAATTGGAAAATGCTTTTCTAGATATAATGAAAAATCTGGCAAGAAACCCATCCTTGCTGTTTTAGTTTCTTTTTTATTCGCTTTTTTATCTTTTGATTTCATCAAGCATTGATAGCCATCATGGCTGGATCTATTACATTTCTATTGCCCAACCCGTTACGATAAGTTTTACTCCATGCGGAACCTGGTTTATGTGTTTTCTGTACTAAACCCCAAGCTGATATTTTACTATATTTATTCCAAATTTTATCTAAGAATCTCTTAATATCTAATGGTATTCTATCTGTATCACAAAGCTTTATATCCATTTCGGTAATAACAAATGCACCGCAATCTTTTAGCCATTCGTATACGTTTTTTACTACAGGGCCATACTGCCACGCTTCGATTTCATCTTCGAATAGTTTTTTATTAAACTCTTTCAGATATTCGGCTTGAGCAAAGTATAGCATTTTTTGTAGCTTTAAGTTAGTTAGATCATTATTCCCTTCAAAGTCAGCATTCTCGTTGCCAAGACGGTTTGCCTTCTTTATGAAGTATGAAGCCACTACTTTTGCGTCCAAATTTTGCTCCCTTTATTTTAGATTTGATATTATCATATAGAGATTAGAATCCAAAACATGAGCGGATCTCTACCTATATTATACCATAAGCATTACAATCTTATTTTTTAGTTGGCAATTATTTTTATTGATATTACATTTATTTCTTCATTGTTAATACTTTAGATCTCTCCAGCTTCAGTAGATGTAAAATACCAAAAATTTAAAATCTCTTTGCTTACATATTCATATTCCAGAACCCGCATAGGCCTTTGCCCCACTCATATTTTTTAACCCATACAACATGATTTTACTTTATCACAGCGGTCAGATAAGATTATCTCAGATATCTTCTATTCCGCTTACTTATAAAAATAAATTATAAAAATAAATTATAAAAATGATACTCTATTAGGCGCGAATCATAATCTCACCAGATATATCTGGTCTAAAATGAGTAGCTCATCACGGTAAAACCTATATTTTTTCAATAATGTTCACGATTGTGTTAAAAGTATAAAATCTGATTTTCTTTATTCCACTTAGCCTGATTATATTTTGGCGGCGTTACGCTATTATCTCCGTCTTCAATTATTTTTTTCAGTAGTTTTTCAGGTTTCTCACAGGAAACGGCTTTTGATAACTCAGTCATCCAGGATATCAACTCTCCGCAAACAATACTTTTACCAAATATTTTATTTGTTTTCAACAGAAAGAATATATTTTCCAAAAAAACCAATATTGCGTAGGCTCTGCTTTTTTATAATCAACGGTTAACCCTCATTTTACATATCTTTACGTAAAAGTCTTTTAATCCCATACTTCTTCCACTCTCATTTTGGCGCTATAATAATCTCAAACAGGGAATAACAAAAGGAGCGTACCATAAAAACAAAATCACATCTACCAGTCATGGGGGTTGGGCCGATCTATGTTGGTAGCGTCATTTTCCTCACCGTCCTCGCTATTTCTGCAGATCACACAATTATCCACTCTTTCCGTTTCATGTTATCCTCTCTCACTATCCTTACAGTCATCTTCGGCCTCATCCTCATCACTCTTCGGCCTCATCCTCTACATTCTCGCCCTCAAAATTAAAATCACCAAATCCATCATAGAAAATACCCTTGTCACGCACGGTGTTTACTCCGTCGTTCGCAATCCTATCTACTCCGCCTGGCTTTTCATCTGCACCGGCTCCCTCTTTCTCGCCGGTTCATTTCTTTTAGCTCCGCCTCTTTTTCTCCTCTTCTGGCTCTCCCTTACTCTTCTCATGAAACATACTGAGGAAAAATGGCTCGCCAAACTTTATGGCAAAACCTATTTGGATTATTGCAAGAAAGTCAATCGTTGTCTCCCTTGGTCCCCGAAAAAGGCTACCTAATCTCTAAAATATTAAATTCAAAATATTAGCCCAGTGTTATAAGTCGCTCTCTCTATTAATCTTTTGATTTTCTCTATACGCCTCAAAATATCTGCGCACTAACGGTTCAAGTTGATGGTAAAAACTACTATCCGCCTGCTTAAGATTTACTGCATTTATATGACTACTTTTTATCGCTTGATCAAGTTTAAAGATATTCTCACCGTCATATATATCAGTTTTAAGAATCCGTGATCCGTCTTTCATTTTAAAACTAATTTCTATACTATTACAATTACCAACTTCACTTTGAGAATCATTATGGGCGTCTGATTTCTCTGTACTTCTAAGCTGTCGCCAAACGTCTGAAACTACTATTTTTAAATCCTTGATTTGATCAGGCTCTGGCGCTAATTTATTCTCCCTTGTGGCCTGTTCAATTTCTGAAATATAGTTTTCTAAAACATCTTCAATAAGATCTAAACGTTTCTGTTGCTCTAATTTTGAAACTTCAAACAATCTCTCATCTAACGCACCAAGACCGTATGGTAAAGTTTCTACTTTACGACCAATTGAATTAAGAGAATGCCATCGTTTTTTATATTCTGGCATTGAAAGTAATTCTGTAAGTTTTTGATCCAATTCAAGATAATTATCTTTTTCATTAATCGAATTGAGTAGCTCTTCGCCATGTTTTTCCATCTTCTTTTCATAGGCGGCTCGGTCGATATTAATAATTGGTATGTTAAAAAACTTAGCGTGTCTTAAGGCCGTTTCGGGAACCGTACCATTTGTAATGATATAATCAGGACTCTTAGGAATCCCATTCTCAGAATAACGCCTCAGTAATACCTCGTTATAAATGGATGTTCCATTTACCCCTGTAATTTGATCTAATATATTAGGATCACTCAAGTTAGTCTCGCTTCTTCCAGCCATATTACTCGTGCCACCATCTCCATTTGAGATACTAATTATTGAGTCGGCACTAACTTGTTCAAACCCATAAATCAGCTCACCAGGCACGTAACTATCGATGTTTTTCTCGGAATCCCGGAAAGATGTAGATATAGTATCTCCTCTAGCATTTTTATTTCTCGTTCCAAATCCACTTGCCTCCATGGCTTTATCTTGTCGTTCAATCCAAACTCCTGGATTTTTCATTACCTCACGGTAAGTATTTTGTCCAATCTCATCTAGCGGATTATCGACATTACGGTAGTCTACGGTATGGGAGAGTATTGCAAAGGGCAAACCTTTAAGATCGTAAACCGGAATCTCTGATCCTTCAAAAACCATTTCATGTTTCTGAATTTCTGGATTATTAGAAAACGCCTCTGTCTCTAAATCTTCAACTTTTAACAACCGAGAATTTAAATCTTGTTCAATAGTCTCTTGAATTCTTTGCTTTTCAAATCTGTTTCGCTTATTTTGTTCAGCGATATCTCGCGCTGTTCGCATCTCTCTTTCTAGCTCTTCTTGCTCTTTCTGAGCTTTTTCTATTCTTTCTTGTGCTGCTTTTCTTGCTTCTCGCTCCTTTTGTTGAGCCGCTTCTATTTTTTGTTTTTCCTCCCATTCTTTCTGACGTAAAATCTCTTCTTCGCGATATTCGATTAAAGCTATGTGCATAGCCTCCCGGTTCCGTCGTTCCTCACTTCCAGAGGTTTTTATTCCTAGCTTATCCATAACAAATCGCGTCGCTTGTTTGAAGAGGCCAGGTCTAGTAGAGACTTGTTTTCTTCTTGCTTCATTCATCATTTTATAGTCAGATAAGCCTGCTTTTATCTTATCTATTCTTGGTCTTTCTTGTTTATCATAATTATCAGATATTTTCTTCATCCATGTCAAAGAAGATTTCTGATCTGTCGTTTCCGGTTGTTCTGTTTCGTTTAAAAAATGGTTACCATTATCTTTATGCTCAAAATTTCCAGATTTAGTTTCTAAAGTTGTCAAATCTGGAGTTATTTTCTGCGTTTCATTAGCTGAAGGTAAAGCCTCACCTCTATCCTTCTCTCGATAAGCTTCTCGTACTCGGTTAGCTGCTTCGAGTAAATCGTCTTGTTTTTCTTCAATAGTCTTAAATTTATTTTTTTGATTCAATTCTTCTTTTGTGTCTAAGTCCATCTTTTGGCTACTAAGTTCGTCCCAGTAGTTATTTGTTCTAATTTCTGTGTCTCTGTTTTGAACCTCAATATTTTTCATATTGCTAATATTGTATCGTAAAAATATTAATGTTTATATATAAATAATCAGTCCGTTTTTCCGCTTGTGCTATAATAAGCCTAATGAACGAACAGCAAATCCAGGAGCAACGTCGATCGAATGAGGAACAGGCTACTTCTTCACGTGCCATAACGCTTGGTCTCCCTTATCTTGATACTCGACCCATCGAGGAAACTTTGCCACTCCTTTTTGGCATTATTGATATTAAAAGGATGCACAGTGACTACATCTTGCCCTTACAAAAAGGCGGTAACGGCCTTCCTTATCAGTTTATGGTTACCAGCCAAACGCCTCGCAGCACCATCAAAGAATTTAGTGAAAAGTTCAACATCAATGGCGATGGTATTGATTTTTTTCTTATCTCAAACAGTGCTTATCAGGTTCTCATGCTCCGTTATGATCCGCCAAAGCAGGTTCATTATGATGATATCCGTATTGCCAGTGACGGTGATTCCGAGACCCTAGCTTCGGTTTCGCAAACTCTTAACTCCGTAGGGACCGATAAGGTTTTTGATTTTCTTCTTGATCAAGCAGACAAACTTGGTGCTTCTGATATTCACATTGAAAATCTTCGTGAGTCCATTCGCATCCGTATGCGTGTTGATGGTATTCTTCATCCTGTGGCTAACCTTGAACGTGATCGTTACCGTGTCTTCATGGGCGAACTTGGTTCTCGTGCCGGTATTTCCTCCGCCGCTAAAACTCCGCAGTCTGGACATATGCAGAAAGATATTTTCCGTGATGGCTCATCACATCTCTTGAATATCCGCGTTGAAACTGTTCCGACTATGTACGGTCAAGATGCTGTACTACGTCTTTTTAATTTTGATGAATCGCTACTAAATCTTGATCTTCTCGGTCTCTCTGAGCACGAGCTTTCAGAGATCAACGAGGTTATTTCTCATCCGCGTGGGCTTGTCCTTATGGTCGGTCCAACCGGTTCTGGAAAGTCCACCACACTCTATTCCATGATTAATGCTTTGAATACTACGGATCGCAAGATTATTACTCTTGAGGATCCAATTGAATATGGTATTTCCGGTATTTCTCAGATTCCAGTCAACACTACTGAGGGTGGTTCTTTTGCCGACGGTCTTCGTTCTATTCTTCGTCTCGACCCAGATGTTGTGATGGTTGGCGAGATTCGTGATGGCGATACTGCTAAAACTGCCATCCAAGCTTCCATTACCGGTCACCTTGTTCTCAGTTCTTTTCACGCAAATTCTACTGCCGCAGCTTTTTCTCGTATGATCGACCTTATCGGCACTAACCCAATTTTCTCCAGTTCCATTCGTATGGTCATGGCTCAGCGTCTTGTTCGTAGCCTTTCAGAGAATAAACGTGAATTTACTCCAGATGAAACCACTCGTCAATTTGTTCTTTCCAAACTCAAAGGACTCTCCGAAGAGGTGATTTATGATCAGCTTGGCTTTGATTTTAATCCCGACAATTTTACTCTCTTTGAAGCTATACCATCTGGCGTCGACGATCCTTTTGGCTACAAAGGACGTAAGGTGATTATGGAGCAACTTACTGTTTCTGAAGAAGTCCAAAAATACATTCGCGGTGATATTGAAGATATAAACACTAATGCTATTGAACAGACTGCTAGGAAAGCCGGTCTCATTACCCTTGAACAAAAAGGTATCTTGGCTTGCTTGCGTGGTGAAACGACATTGGATGAAATATCAAGGGTGATATAAATAAGAGGTAAAAATGAACCAAAACGAACAACAAAATCAAGTCGAGTCGCTAAATCAAATTGACCAGCTAGACCAAAATCAGCAATCAAACCAAGTTGAGTCGATCCAAGATCAAAACTTACAGCCTAATCACTATGTTGATCAGCTCGCAACTGAATCTGGTTTTGACACCTCGAGTTATGATAATTCCAAGGATCTTAAAAAACCAGGCAATCCTTGGAAAGTTGTAGGTATCGTCACTTCTATTCTTTCTATTCTATTTCTTCTGGTTGCTAGCTTCTTATATTTTTATAGTAATCAAAAAATTGACGAAGGTACAAAATTAGTTAAGCAATATCAGAAAGAGCTTACAGATAGTAAAACCGTCATTGCTGAATATGAATCTGCTACTAAAACTAAAGTAGTCAATACTAAAGACCAGGATGAGGCCAAAACTGAAGATAAGTCCGAGAAGAAAGCTGAAAAGCAGATCGTTAAGTGGAATGACCTCAATATCAACTTCGCTCAACTCACCACTATTGTTGGCGATGATTATCGTATTACTGGTGGCCGTATTGTAACAAATGAAGATGGTACTAAGGTTATTGCAAAGCTTAACGTCTCTAAAATGGAGAAAATTGTGGATCCCAATGGTCTCGCTATGCCTCGCTATGTCGATCATGGCATGGCCGCCCAGACTAATGTCTACAGCAGGAAATTACCAAGTGGCGCTTGGCAATATGTTGGAGTCTACACCACCAATGGTATGGGCGCAGTCCAATGCAAGGATGTTTCCGAGGAAATGAAAGCCGCTGTTACTGTACTGAATAAATATGAATCCGATCCTAACATGAAATATTCTTGCACTACTTTCAAAGACGGTAATTCACAGGCCGGCCTCGAAACTACCATCTTTTAGCAAAAAGTATAAAAATGTAATAAATTATACAGATTCATAATTGGTTTATTTTCTAGGGATCAATCTATTTTCTTTGCTCGTCTCACCTCTTCCATTTTCTATAAAACTATGTTAAAATAAGTCAAGTTCTAAGTAATAAAGGTAAAATATGAGTTTTCTAGTGTTGAAAAAAATTGGTGATGCCCAGAAAAAGAAAGCCATCGTTGACGTTCGCTCTGGTGATACCGTTAAGGTAACTCAGAAAATTAAGGAAGGCGAAAAATTCCGTTTTCAAGTTTTCGAAGGTGTCGTAATTCGTGTAGACCGCAAAGAGTCTCACACTGCACGTATTGTTGTGCGTAAAATTGCTTCCGGTATTGGTGTTGAGAAATCTTTCTTGATGCATAGTCCATTGGTTGAAAAAATTGAAATCGTTAAACGCGCTAAAGTTCGTCGTAATAATCTTTCATACCTTCGCAATCGTTCTGGTAAATCTGCTCGTCTTGCTGCTAAAGATTTTGATCGTATCGCAGTTAATACCCTCAAAGAAGAAGCAGCTGTTGAAGCTCCAGCTGAAGCTAACGAAGCTCCCGTAGAGACTGAAACTATAAAAACTGAAGAAGTTACTGCAGCGTAAAACTAGAAAATTCCAAATAAACCTCAACCGAGGTTTATTTTTATTCTCAGATAACAATTTATTAGTTGGATTTTAGGGTTCGTATTCTTCAATCTAATATGTATAAGATAATTATTCAATAATTAACCAATCCTCGATCTGAAAATCTTCACCGCTTACACCAGCTGCTGCGAGGTAAACTTTATAATTTTTAAATTCCGGGTGTATCACTAAAAAGCTATCTGCTGCAAATCGCATCTGATCCTGCTTACGTTTATTAATAAATTCAATCGGTTCGCCATATTTTGCTGTTTTACGGTATTTTACCTCCGTAAAAAACAGGGAATCATCCAATCTTGAAATAATATCAATTTCAAAATTTTTGGTTTTAAAATTTTTTGCGACAATTTCGTGTCCCTTAAAAATTAAGTACTCTGCTACCTTTTCTTCGCCGAGCTTGCCTAGTTCAGTAGACGTTGTTATAATCCCAGCTTTAATGTTTTCAGCTTTTTGTTCTGAACCCTCGTCTACTTTCTCACATTGATTCAAATTTCTTTGTCTAATTAGCCTTTTATCTTTTATTGAATCGCTCTGTTTTATTAAAATTTCATGTACTGGTCGAAAAGAACGTCGGTGTTCCGGTGTTAAGCCATATTGTTCCATTGCTCGTTGATGCAAGGCTGTTCCATATCCCACGTGTTTTTCAAAGCCATACTTGGGATATTTTTCCGCCAATTTTTTCATGTAGCGATCTCGCTCTACTTTAGCCAAAATACTTGCCGCCGAAATTTCTTTGATCAAAAGATCACCCCTTTTTAGGATAGAGACATATTTTTCAAGCGGTGTCCCAATTAAGAAATTCATCGTCCCGTCAATAATAATTTCAGAAAAAGGTATATGTGTCTCTTGAATCTGTTTGATGGCTCTTCGACAAGCTAGCCTCAGACTCGCGGATAAACCGATTTTATCAATCTCGCTCGCTTCCACCCAACCCGTGGCCACTGCCAGCGCACCGCCTCTGATTTTATCGTATAGAATCTCACGTTTTTTAACCGTCAATTTCTTTGAATCAGTTAGTTCAAAAATCCAAGCATATTTTTCTGGTTCTCGCTCGATTATTTCCGGATTTGGCAAAATGCAAGCCCCAATCACCAGTGGTCCCGCATATGGGCCCCGACCAACCTCATCAATTCCTAAGATCATAGCCTGATTATAACAGTAAATTTATTTCTTTATTTTGAAACATTGAAACGAAATTCTACAATATCACCATCTTGCATAATATAGGTCTTACCAACGGTTGCTAATTTTCCGGCTGCCTTTACCGCCGCTTCGCTTCCTAACTTCACAAGATCATCATACTTCATTACCTCTGCTGCAATAAATCCACGCTCAAAATCAGTATGAATTGTCCCGGCCGCTTCGGGAGCTGTTGCACCTTTTTTGATTGTCCAAGCGCGCACTTCTTTTTTTCCGGCAGTTAAGAAAGATTGTAACTCCAAAGTGTCATAGGCTGCCCTTACAAGTTCCCCTAAAGCATCTTCCTTTACGCCATAACTCTCCAAAAATTCCATTTTTTCTTGCAAACTCATGCCGGTCATTTCTTCCTCAAGCTTTGCATTTACGAACACCGCGTGGTCCGGTTTTACAAGTTCACGCAATCCATTTTTTAAATTTTCATTTATTAGTTCGTTTTCGTCCACATTAAACATGTAAATCACTGGTTTTTCTGTCAAATATGGAATTTTCACCTCAGTTGTATCTTTGCTTTTCTTGCGCTTTGCCTCAACTTTTTCGCGTGTCTCGAAATCAGCTAGCTCTAGTTCAGTTTGAATAATTTCGATGTCAGCTTTTGGATCAACTGGCGCTGGTATGTTTGCGCTAGCTGAGACATGCATAATATCATCGTTTTTAAAAACACGCACCACATGACAGATAATCTGGCATTCGCGAATATGCGCAAGGAACTTATTACCAAGCCCTTCGCCTTTTGACGCCCCCTCGACTAGGCCTGCAATATCCACAAACTCCACAGTTGCTGGGATTTTTTTCTCCGCTTTATACATTTTTTCCAGGACATCTAAGCGTTCATCCGGCACCGTCACAATTCCCACATTTGGCTCAATCGTTGCAAATGGGTAGTTAGCTGCCAAAGCATGTGCATTAGTCAATGCATTAAACAACGTCGACTTTCCCACATTAGGTAAACCCACAATTCCAATTTTTAGATTCATATAAAAATTTCCAGAGTAAATTTATTTTAAAACTATTTATATTATATCTTAACATACCTTTAATTGGGCATCAAAATCTGGTGTGTAGTATAATCGGATTAAGACTCAGTCTTATTAAATGAAAAATTAAACGAAAGTGAGATTTAAGAAATGAATGGTGAAAAGTTATCATCGAGTAATGGTGAAAATATGGAGAAAGTATTAGATCCACGTGTAGAGTCTCTGGCAATCCCTCTTGCAAGAGATTATGCTGAGAAGAATTATCCAAAACTTGAAGATGGTACTTTCCAGCCAGCTTGGCGCGGCGTCAATGGTGAAAAAGCCTTAAAGAATAAATCTCCAGACGATTTGATGGCAGAAGGATATTCCGAGCTTGCTGCTCATGCTTCGGTTATTGACATCGCAAATCAACCTTACGACAAATATTCTGATTATTGGAAAGAACAGAATCGTGGCGGTGCAGAGTTTTTGATTGGATTGATGGACGAGCGTGGTGCTGATACTTTAAGCAGTTTAAATCTTGAAGATGAAAAAGTCCGCAATGAATATGGTGACTTAATTCATGAAAATTGGATCAAGCGTAATGAATGGGTAAAAGATCCAAATTATGGCGATCCAAAACTTGCTTGTGGTTTTGCTGAATTATCAAAAGAAGAACAACAGAAAGATATTGATCAACTTGGTGTTTTGCAACAGTGGATTGCAGAACAAAAGTAATGAATCATTTTTATAAAATTTAAAATCATAAAATTCTAGTATGTCTTTTGCTCTGGACATTTCTCTAGAATTTGTTTCATCGCTTCTTTTTCCGCCTCAGTTACCCAAAGTAAGTATTTGTATTTCACCGAAATCTGTCTTGCCACATATTGACAACGAAAACTTTTATTTCTGTAGATTATAACATGAACTTGCAATGTACAAAATGTAGGAATCATTAAAGGCTAATATAAAGTCAATATCTTTATTATTTATAGAAATCAATCGCTGGCGATGACATTGAATCGTTGCTTATTTCAGGTTTCTTTTTTGTAAAACAAACATTAGTAATCTCTCTTTCTAATAAATCTAGGTCTTTTATTTTTGATGTAAATTCATTTTTCTGTTCAATTTCTGAGATAGCCGTGTCTATTATTTTTTTATCTATAACAGTATCTTGTATTATTTTTTTAAAAATATTTGAAATCTTTCTTTCTGGTGTATCCAGTATCCATTTAGCCACATTCCCGTCAATACTCACATCTAGTTTGTAATTTGAATCCTCGAGCTTTTTCTTTTTTAACTCATTTGTAAAAATTCCAAAAAACACATACATATGAATATGTGTATAGTTTGCAAACTCAGAAAATGAATAGATAGTCATAATATCTTCTAAAGAATTGTATCACAACGAAATTGCGCGCGCATATAAATGATCGACAATTGTTAATAAAAATGATACAATACATCACGTGAGATAATTATTCTCAAGTTTCTGTAGAAAAGGGGGTGCTAGATATGGCATTACAGAAAGGTTTAAATAAGAATAGGAATCATCATGACGATCTATCTCAGTCTGGCAAGGGCTATGAGAGATACAATGTTCATGGTACAAGCATCAGTAGCCTATCCGGTCCTGTTCATAGTGGAAAGAAGAATGAATATGGGCAAGGGAAGCATAGCAAGGGTGGAAAGCCTAAACAGAAACATTGGTAAAATATAAGACCAGCACTTTAGCCTCGGATTAAGTCCGAGGCATTCTTTTTTAATCATATTGTATATATAATATGAAGCTTATGTATTTTTAATGCTATTTCGCTAGTTTATAAAAGTAGTTGATTATTTGAATTCAGTAACTTCTTTGCTCTGGACATTTCTCTAGAATTTGTTTCATCGCTTCTTTTTCCGCCTCAGTTACCCAAAGTAAGTATTTGTATTTCACCGAAATCTGTCTTGCCACATATTGACAACGAAAACTTTTATTTTTTGGTAGCCAAGTCGCCGCATCGCCATCTGATTTTTGTTGGTTTGCCGCCGCTTGTACTGCAATTAAATTTAAAGGATCGGTTGCGATTTTAAATCTCTCATCAGCAGTTTTATATTGCGCTCCTTTCTGCCAAGCGTCCGACAGTGCCACCACGTGATCGATCTGTACTTTTTTTGAAATTTCCGATCGGTTTTTAAATTCCATTTCTTCGCCCGTATAGGGTTCGTAGAATTTTCCAGCCACTACGTTACATTTTTCGTCCACCCTTGCTGTATCACCAAAGTCTCGTTTTAAAATTCGTTGCCTTAAATTACAACCCTCAATTTCCGGCCAACCATTATAAAACTCGGTTCGTTTATATCCGGTCTTCGGCGCTCGCCCCTTTACCTCAAGTTTTGAAAGTAGTTCTGTTGCAAGCGGCGTTCTCTCTGTCTGCTCACTAGGATTATTTTTATTGCCATTATCACCGTTATTATTAGTTCCGTTATTTTGATTATTGCCTTGAATTATCTTGCCGCTATCGCTACTATTATGCAGCCCAGAGTTTATATTTTCTTTTGCGCTTAACTCGGCTTTTTTCTGATAAGAATTTGGATTTGTGATAATCGTTAAAATCACAATTCCGCTTAAAATCAGTGCCGTAATTGCCCGTCTCGTTTTATAAACTGTTTTTAAATTCATTTAATTTCTTCTCCTGTTTCAGCCTTCATTTCCGGCTTCTCAGTTTTCACTATGTTATGGCTGGCAAATCCAACCATGCGATTCTTGGTCGTCTACTTTGACCCTTGCAAAGTTCTTGCGTATTTTACCACTGACATCAAATCCTGATCCTGATCAAAATCTGTCTCTGGTAAATTACCTACAATCATTTCGATTAATTTATGAAAGCTCATCAGTCCCGTCACTTTTCCGTGATCGTCCACCACAATAAAGAAATAACAACTCGTACGAATAAATGCGAGAAGTGCCTCTTTTAAGGTATAATTTTCGCTCATGTAATAAACATTTTTATCCAAGAAAGCGGAAGCTCGGTCGGTTTCTTTTACACTAAGACTAAAAAGTGTCTTTGTGTGGATAAACCCTACGATTTCACCTCTCGCGCCCACCACAGGGAAGTGCGATAAACCCGATTGATAAAGTCGTGATAGAGTCAGAGGCCCCATAAAATCATTTTCGTGAATAATAATTACTTCATTTTTTGGCGTCATCACCTCTTTTACGACCTTACTATCAAAAGTCATTGCAGCCGCCATAGTTCTTCTTTGTTGTTTTGAGATTACTTCCTCTGGTAGTTTATTGATCAGCCACACTAAGTCTTCTGTGGTTTCCGGATAAAAGATTTCTGGCAAACTCCCGTCAGGCGAATTCTTAGCAAGCAAACTCCCGTTATTCATCTCTGCAACCATTCCAGTTCCCGATATTCCATTACTCATCTCATTGACTTCATCCATCTTCGCCTCATGTCGCACTAATTTCGCCGCCGTATCTTTATCGGTAAAAATATTACGATTCATCGGCCCCACAAAAGAAGTGTCAGTCGCACTGGTCGAATTTGCCGTCTCGCTTTCGATGTTATGTTTTTCGTGTTCGTCCAGCCTCTCAATTCCCCCGCTATTCTCATCCACTTCAGTCGTTTTTCTCTCGACAAAAACCTTCCCAAGAGCTTTAGCTAATCCTTTGAAGAAACCACCAAGTTTCTCCCCGATCTGACTAAAAATTCCTTTTTTCCCCTCATCAAAAATACCTGAAGATTGGTTTAAATCCGCATTTTGATCCGCACTCATCTCGTCCATTTTTACCTCCGTTTTTTTGTCGCACTGCCCACAAACACGCTAAAATATGCTAATATCTATATTATACAAAAAT
>ERZ773009.382-NODE-382-length-32337-cov-10.391983_pt1 | contig 32337 bp, 19 predicted proteins | sample MGYA00580663_ERZ773009 | MGnify/ENA primary metagenome ERZ773009 (study PRJEB29015, sample SAMEA2737969) | human oral metagenome | biome: human oral; feature: human-associated habitat; material: dental | place: China | collected 2026 ... | reverse complement strand
TCGATCGACATGTGCGTCGGGGATGCTAGGGCGAACAAACGGTTCGACGAGGATGGTATCCCATGCACCAAGACGCTTTACAATATGCTGTGGGCGGGTAGGATTCCGCTGACGCTGTTCGATGTCCCGCAAGCGCTCGGACGAAAGTGCAAGCGCAAGCGAAACCGCAAGAACAAGCGCCTGAAAGGGCGTAGCATAGAGGAGCGTCCTGCCCTTGTGGACGAAGGCACGGAAATCGGACACTGGGAAGCCGACACCGTTGTCGGATCGCGAAAAGGGCGCGGCGCAGCCGTATTTACCGCTGTGGAAAAGGTGACGCACGACTACATCGCAATCCGCATCTCGGGTCGCACGTGCGCCGGCATTGAAGAAGCCATCGCCCATTTGAAATCGGAATATGGAGAGGACCGTTTCAGCCAAACGCATCACAAAAAAGGACTGTAACGACATTGTGTTTTTGACACGTCCGTTACAGTCCTTTTCTTGTATTTAGATGTGCCGCCGTGTATTGCTACAGAGCACGGCAGTGGCGTGCCCCTGCGGATGCGGCATCATGATGTTATTTTTCTTGATGAATTTCTTTCCTATTTTTCGCGGGTGTAAGTATACATCCCGAGGCGGTTGTTGACGAGGTAGAAGATCGGGATGAAGAGCTTTTTCCAGCCGGGCAGGAGGTGCCGCATCTCGTCGGTGAAGTTGATCAGCCCGATCTGCCGCATCCGCGGCTCGAGCCGGATGACCTCGCTGCCGTCCTTGACGCCCCAACGGAACGGAGCGTTCATATTTTTGATCATATCATGCCTCTTGCTCTGTTTCTGCGTGTAGGTAGAAATCAGGTCAAAATACGCCGTAAACGCCGCGAACCCGTCGGTGAGAATATGGAGGAACCTCTGCACATCGCTCTCGTCGAGATACATGAGCACTCCCTCCGAGACAATCAGCAGTGGGCGCCCGTCCGTCTCGACGTCCTGCGTCCACGAGGGATCGAGCGCCGATTTTGCGATGCAGCGCACGCGCGGGTGCTCCTCAAAGAGCTGCTTGCGCCACGCGATCACCTCTGGGAAATCGAGGTCGTACCACAGCACGCTCCCGTCGTCAACGCGGGAGAACCGCGTGTCGAGCCCGCTGCCGACGGAGACCACGACGCTGCCCGGATGTGCCGCGAGAAATTTGCGGATCTCGGCGTCGATGGTCTTGGCGCGTGCGAGCACGCCGTAGTAGGACGCCCATGCGTGCTTGAACTTTTCAAAATCATAATCGAGCCGCGTAATGAGCTCCGCCGACTTCGTGTCGTGCAGCACCGGGTGCGGTGATGCTGCATCCTTTGCACGAACATAGAGCGTCGTGAGCAGAGTCTCCGCGACCCCTTCCAGCTTGATCTTCATGAGAACCTCCGATCCTTTATTGTCGGCCTGCATGCCGTGTTGCCTACGGTTTATTATACGCTCCTGTCGATGGAAGTTCAAGAAAAATAGGATTCATTCTCATTTGTGAGTGATGATAAATGCGCACAGTGTCTCTATGCCTTGAGCGCAAAGATTCTGCGGATTGATGCCGGTTGCAGCACACAGCCGCAGTTTCTTCAATAGAAAAAGAGCCGGCTGATACATCGATAGGCAAAAAACCGCGCAATTCACACATTGTATACCTTTAACCTAGGACCTCTGTTTCTTTTATATATCTGTGAACTATGATATAATAAAAATGATTTTTATAAAATTGAAAAGGGGCAATGCATGTATGAAGCACGAAGAAACGGAGTTTATGCGGCACGATCTGCGCCTGCCTGAACTCACTGTGCGAGGAATGCTGCTCGGCGCGATTCTCACCGTCATCTTCACCGCGTCGAATGTGTACCTCGGGCTCAAGGTCGGACTGACGTTCTCCTCGGCGATCCCTGCCGCCGTCATCTCGATGGCGGTGCTCAAGATGGCAAAGGACGCCAACATCCTCGAGAACAATATGGTGCAGACACAGGCATCGGCGGCGGGCACGCTCTCGTCGATCATCTTCATCATCCCCGGTATGCTCATGATCGGCTACTGGCAGGGATTTGAGTTCTGGCAGACGCTGCTGGTCTCCGCGTGCGGCGGCTGTCTCGGCGTGCTCTTCACGATCCCGCTGCGCCGCGCGATGGTCGTACATAGCGATCTGCCATACCCGGAGGGAGTCGCCGCGGCGGAGATTCTAAAGGTGGGCGCAAAGGAAACCGTGGACGGAAAACCCGCAGGATCGGGGCTGCGCGAAATTTTCTCAGGCAGCATCATCGGCGGATTCATCGCTCTGTGCACAAGCGGCTTCCAAGTCCTCACGAGCACGTTCACCGTATGGATGAGCGTCGGCAAAGGCATGACGCAGATGCCGCTCGGCTACTCCTCCGCGCTCGTCGGCGCGGGGTATCTCATCGGCATCGGGAGCGGCATAGCGATGCTCATCGGCGTTCTCATCGTGTGGGGCGTCTTTGTCCCGTACTTCACGAACACTCTGCCTATGCCCGACGGCATGACGATGCAGGCATTTGCAAACGATGTTTACCGCAGCAAAGTCCGCTTCATCGGCGCGGGCGCGATGGGCGTTGCGGCGATTTGGACGCTCATCACACTCTCGCGTCCCGTGATTGACGGCATCCGCGAGTCCTTCCGCATGATGCGGATGCCGCAGGAGCAGAAAAAACTGCACCGTATGGACATTGACATGTCATTGAACTCCATTCTGCTGGTCTTTGCCGTCACGGTTGTCGGACTCCTTGGCGTATTTTATGTATTTGTCGCACCGGAGACACTGCCGATGGGGCAGGCGCTGTCCATCGTCGTGGTCGGCGTCCTCATCGCCGTTCTCATGGGCTTCTTCGTCGCCGCCGCCTGCGCGTACATGGCAGGTCTCGTCGGCACATCGTCGAGTCCGATCTCCGGCATCGGCATCCTCGGCATCATCGTCTCCTCGCTCGTGATGTACGCACTCTGTTCGTCCTTCGGCGTCTTTGCACTGCCGGGCGGTGAGAAATTTGCAACTGCGACCGCCATATTTACGACGAGCATCATCCTCGCGATCGCCTGCATCTCGAACGACAACATGCAGGATCTCAAGACCGGTTACCTCGTCGGCGCGACACCGTGGCGTCAGCAGGTCGCACTCCTGCTCGGGTGCGTCGTCGGCGCGTTCGTGATCGCGCCCGTCTTGAACCTCCTCTATGAGGCGTACGGCTTTACGGGCGCGCTCCCGCGTCCCGATATGGATCCCGCGCAGGCGCTCGCTGCTCCCCAGGCAACGCTCATGACCACCATCGCGCAGGGCATTTTCTCCGGGCAGATCGCGTGGGAGTATATCTACATGGGCATCGGCATCGGCGTCCTGCTCGTGCTTGCCGATGTGTCCCTCAAACGCATGACGCGCAGTCTTTACCTCCCGCCGCTCGCCGTCGGCATGGGCATCTACCTGCCGCCGTCCGTACAGACGCCGCTTATTGTCGGTGCGATCTTTGGCTACATCATCAACAAGCGCATACGGGCAACGTCCGGCGCGGAGGAGGAATCCGAGGCAAGACGCCGCGGAACGCTCTTCGCCTCGGGGCTCATCGTCGGCGAGTCCATCATCGGCGTCCTGCTCGCGGGGCTCATCGTCGTCTCGGTCTCCGGCGGCGGCGGCGAAGAACCGCTCCGTCTCGTTGGCGGCGACTTCGCAGGAACGGCGGAGTACCTCGGCCTCGGCGTGTTCATCCTCGTGCTGATCATCTTCGAGCGATTCGTCAGCGGCACATTTGCAAAGAAATGAGCGAAATACAATTATATATTAAGAAAAGAGAGATATAGTAAAAGGAAGGCGAAAGCCTTCCTTTTTTAGACGTGACGCGGGATTTTCGCGCCTAGCGTCGTTATTCGTCGGACGTAGCTCTTAACTACGCCTTCGCTTGGATTCTCCTCATGCCTAGCTATGCATCGAAACTTCCGCGTCACTTGCGCTGCGGTGTGGTGCGTGCCGTGACGCGGGATTTTCGCGCCTAGCGTCGTCATCATTATATTTTCATCTAAAGGAGGTGAGCGCGGCGCACATCGCACCGCAGCACTATGTCGAACCTTATCATCACAGCAGGCATCCCCGCCGCAGTCATACTGCTCATCATCATCGCTGTCGGTATCGTCTACGCCTACGTCAAAGCGCCACCGTCGACCGCGCTCATCATCTCGGGACTGAAACGCACCCCGCGCATCCTCATCGGACAGGGCGGTGTGCGCATCCCCTTCCTCGAGCGCATGGACACCCTCTTCCTCGGACAGATTTCCGTCGACATCAAGACTGAGACCTCCGTCCCCACCAACGACTACATCAACGTCAACGTCGACGCCGTCGCCAAAGTCATGGTCGGGCGTGACGAAGAGAGCGTGCAGCTCGCGGCGCGCAACTTCCTCAACTTCACCGCCGCCGAGATCGCAAAGGATCTCCAGGACTCCCTTGAGGGCAACATGCGCGAGATCATCGGCACGCTGACCCTCGAGGCGATCAACACCGACCGCGACAGCTTCTCCGATCAGGTCGTCATCAAAGCCGCGCAGGACATGAAAAAACTCGGCATCGAGATCATTTCCTGCAACATCCAAAACGTCACCGACGACAACGGACTCATCGTCGACCTCGGCGCCGACAACACCGCGCGCATCAAAAAACGCGCCGCCATCTCCCGCGCCGAAGCCGAGCGCGACGTTGCCGTCGCCAAAGCACAGGCGCAAAAAGAAGCCAACGACGCGCAGGTACAGGCAAACCTCGAGATCGCCCAGCGCAACACCGATCTCGCCATCCGGCAGGCGGAGCTGAAGAAAGCCTCGGACATCAAGCGCGCCGAAGCCGACGCCGCCTACGAGATCCAGGCGCAGGAACAGCAAAAATCTATCCAGACCGCGACCGTCAACGCGCAGATCGCAAAGGCGGAACGCGATCAAGAGCTGAGAAAGCAGGAAGTCTCCGTCCGCGAGCAGGAACTCGCCGCGCAGATTCAAAAACAAGCCGACGCCGAGAAATACGCCGTTGAGCAAAAAGCTGCCGCCGACCTCGCCAAGCGCCAGCGCGAAGCCGAAGCCGCCCTCTACGAACAGGAGCGCGCCGCCGAAGCGCAGAAAGCCCGCGCTGCCGCCGCTCGCTATTCCGCGGAGCAGGAAGCTGCCGGAATCAAGGCAAAGGGGGAAGCCGAAGCCGCCGCGATCCAGGCAAAAGGCGAAGCCGAAGCCGCCGCCATGGATCGCAAAGCCGAAGCCCTCAAGAAATACGGCAAAGCCGCCATGGCGCAGATGGTCGTCGAGATCCTCCCGAAAGTCGCCGCCGAAGTCGCGAAACCCATGGAGCGCATCGGCAACGTCTCCATCATCGGCGGCGGCACCGGCACGGGCGCCATGGGACCCGTCGCCGACAACGTCCCCATCGTCATGGCAAAGACCTTCCAAACAATCAAGGAGACCACGGGCGTCGACCTCGCCGAAATCATGCGTGGCGAAACCTACGACGCCAAGGTCACCAAGAACGTCAACGTCACGGGTGTCGATGAGGGGACGGCGAAGGCTGCCGTCGTTGCGGATTCAATCAAAGAGTAGGCGCGGCGTGCGATCTTGGCGCATAGCTGTGTCACTGCGAAAATCCTGCGCTCGTAGTAGCTTTTCTACGCCGTCGCGTGGCTTTTTCTAGTTCCTTGCGCTGCATCGAAACTTCCGCGTCACTTAGATTACGGTGTGACAAAGGATTCTGGCACCTCGCTGTATCCGTATGCTGCGCCGCCATAGATCGCGTACGGCAATAGAATACGAAAGCTCCGTACAGGACATGACCTGTACGGAGCTTTTTCGTGTGCCCGGATTTATTTAGGAAAATGTGCAGCGTATGATGCCCTTTCCAACAAACGAAATTTCTTTCACAAAAAATTCATGAATGATTTTCTTTGAAATTATAACTTTGTAATGAGAACTTGACGGGAAAAAGCCGCCGCTGTATGATATTGAACTAAGATATAATGAGATTTTCTACATGTAGGAAATACGACGCTTAAGTTCAATTCAGCTCGCCGTGGGTTTCGTGTACGATGCATGAGGAGGAGGACATTATGTTCAAAGGAATGAAGGCGCAGAAACGCGTGGCGTTTGGCGTGGCACTCACACTGTCTGCCGGAGGAGGGCTGCTGTTTTCACCGTCGGTACAGGCGGCAGAAGAGCATTCGGCGACAATCGACAGCAATCAAGCGGGCGGTGTTAACGGGACTGGGCTGACGGGGTACAGCTCGAACAACCATATCACCTTTACCGGAAACGACACTTCTCCCGAAGTTCACGGCAATATCTACGGCGCAAAGGCAGACGACACGACGAATGTGATCTCCAATAAGATCACGATCAACGGTCTTTCTATGATCGGAAACGGCATTTACGGCGGATGGACGTCGCTCGGCTCGGCAACGGGCAACACCGTCAACTATACGCTGGGGTCACGCACGGGGGGGACTATTGACGGCGGCTATGTCGACAATGCGAAGGGCGGCTCTGCGTCGGACAACCATGTAACGATCTCCGGGACAAATCTCGGTTCCTCGACCATGGAAGTATACGGCGGGCGCTCGAACGGCAGCGGCGACGCCAAGGACAATACCGTGAACTTTGGCGGCTCCTCGCGTGCACAATATATCTTTGGCGGCTATCTAACCAATGAGACCGCGAACGGCGAATCGTCGGGGAACAATGTTGCAGTCTCCGGCGGCAGTGTCAATACCGTATGGGGCGGTGCCGTCCACGGACGTGGGAAGCTGCACCACAACACCGTCACGATCTCGGACGGTACAGTGACCAATGTCTACGGCAGTCAGCTTGACAACGCCAACACGGAAAGCGAAGCCACTGAAAATACCGTTACGATCACCGGAAATTCGGGAACTATCTCAAATGTATACGGCGGACATGCGAACAAAGCCGGCGGGGCAACCAAGAACACGGTAAACGTCAGCGGCGGCAGCGTTTCAAATCTCTATGGCGGTTATGCTGCACAGACGGGAGCAGCTTCGAACAACACGGTTAATGTCAGCGGAGGCAGCGCCTCTACCATCTACGGCGGTTACGGGAAATCAAGCGGCGCCGTTAAGGACAACACCGTCAACATCTCGGGCACCGGCACGGCAACCACCGTGTACGGCGGTTATACCAATGACGGCGGTGCGGCAGACGGGAATAAGGTCAATATTTCCGGCGACACGATCGCCAGCACCATCCGCGGCGGCTATACATATGCCGGAGGTTCTGCGAACGGGAACAAAGTCACGATTTCGGGCGGAACCGGTATCAGTCGTGTTTATGGCGGCGAGGCAAACCGCTCTAACGGCAGCGCGTCGAATAACGAGATTGTGATCAGCGGCGGATCTTTTAATACAAATTCCGTCATTACGGGCGGGCTGAACTCCGCCGGCGCCGGCACCTATTCGGGCAGCGTGACGGGGAACTCGATCAAGATTACGGGCGGTACATTCGGTACAGGCACCGCGATTACGGGCGGCTCAGCTTCGGGAACGCCGGAGAACGGCGCGCCTCTTGTCAACGGTCATACGATTACGCTTGGCGATAAAGAAACCGGCGAGTTTAATGCGAGACTGACAGGCGCGAGCATTTGGGGTAGCTATCGCGGTACGAATTCCCCCTCCACGGAGCAAGTGAAGGGCAACACGCTGAACGTCAATGCAAAGGGCATCAGCCTCACACAGCTGCGCAACTTTGAGAACTACAATTTCAACCTCACGAAAAATATCTCCAACGGCGACACGATGATCACCATAACGGAGTCTATGACGGGAGCAAAATACGACTGGAGCAAGATCAACCTCGACGTTTCCGAGTGGACGAAGGACACGTCGAAATATGGACGCAACGCTGTCGATCTCATGCAGCACAGCTCCGGTACGGATCTTATTATTGACAAGGATACCTACGGCGGGGTTAAAACAGGAGTCAGCGGCGATTTCGAGTATACAGTGCGCCCCGATAACGACAGTACCTCCGGAGTGTTTGATAAGACGACGCAGTATATTCACGCGAACGTCGACCGGTTCCAACATGCGCGCGGCGTCTATAACGGTGCAGTACATCCCTCCGACGGCAATGTTTACGGGGGGTATTCGAGCGGCAAAAATACGACGACTGACAATCAGCTGAAGGTCACGGGGCTGCCGACGGGTAATCTGACCGCTGTCTATGGTGGTTATACCGATAATGCGTCGGGCGACGGCACGAAGGATTCGACGCAGAACACAGTCACCGTCGCGTCGACCGTCGACACGGCAACAAAGACAATCGGCAGCGTCTACGGCGGCTATACGAAGGCAACAACGGGCAAGGCGGCCGAGAACACGGCGACCATCGAAAATGGCAATATTACGGGAAATGTTGTCGGTGGATTCGCCGATGGAAGCGGCTCCGCTGCGGAAAATATCGTCAACCTCTACGGCGGTACCATTGGCGGCAACGTCTACGGCGGACAGTCCACCTCCGGGGCAACGACAAAGAACACGGTCAACATCGGCGACGGCGAACATGCCCTTGCAAAGACCCACGCAAATGATGTCGGCGTAACCGGAACCATCTACGGCGGCAGCGGTGCGGACAAGACCGGCAATACGCTGAATGTTCGCGCGGCAGGGTACAAGGCGGGTAACATCGCGAATTTCGATCAGGTCAATTTCTCGTTCAATCAGACGATGGCGTCGGACGATACGCTGCTGACGCTCACGAACAACGGCACAGACAAGACCAAGCTCGACTGGTCGAAGATCGGCTTCGGCGGCCTCAACGCGGACGGCACACTGCGGTCCGGCCGCCTAAGGCTCAAACTGCTCTCCGGCGAGGCGGACGGTCTGCAGATCGCGAACTACACCGGCAGCGACAGCGTTACGCTCACCGCCGACGGGAAATATGAGCGCGGTATTTATGCCGATGGAACGACGGTAAACGGCACGCGCACGGCAACGAATATCTATGCCGTCAACAACCAAGTCCGGGATGCGGACATCGTATTTGACGATACGTCGAACCGCCCTGCGGACGGCGATCTCTACGGCGGCTATTCGGAAGGCGGCAATACGACCACGAACAATAAAGTGACGGTCAAGGCTTTGCCGAGCGGCAATCTGAATAACGTCTACGGCGCGATGACCGATACGACGACGGCAACGGCGCATTCGACCTACAACACAGTCAATATTGAGAGCACTGTCGGTACGACGCGGACAATCGGCAATGTCTACGGCGGCTATACGAAGGCGACGACGGGCGACGCGACGCACAACACGGTGAACCTGCGCGGCGGGCATATCACAGGCGATGTCTACGGAGGCAAAGCCGATGGTACGGGCGTCACCACGAACAACACAGTCAACATCGAGGGGACAGGCATCACTGTCGACGGCGTGATCTCGGGCGGCAATCAGGATGCCGCCACGGACAACAAGCTCAATGTCCGCGGCACAGCGTCTGCCAAGACTGTTGAGAAGTTCGACATCATCACCTTTGCATTGAACGCAGTCAAGGCAGGCGGCGACGCTATGCTGACGCTGAACGACCGTAATGATACTGCTTCGGCGGTGACAACGACGACGCTCGACTGGTCGAAGCTCAAGATTGAAAACGGCACGGGCGGCACTGCAAGCACCTATGAATCGACATGGACGCTGATGCGTGCCGTCGGCAACGATAAGCTCGATTTCGGCACGACGTACGACCAGGCGAAAGAATACGGGGCAGCAGACGGCGACTATGAGCTGACCGTTGATAAGAATAATGCCAATACGGAAGTCACAGCGACAGGCTACCGTTTCCGCAACAATACGGAGGCTGCCTATACCGATGCCGATAACACGCACACGCTTGTTTGGGGCGGCCGCTCCGAGAAGGGCAATACCGTTGAGAATAACACCCTCACGGTCTCGGGCGGATTCATTACGAATGCCGGCAGCGCCGCTGTTCACGGCGGACTGGCGAACAGTACAACGGCAGACAGCCTCGCACGGAACAATACGCTGAAGCTCTCCGGCGGAACGATTGATCAAGCCTTCGGCGGTACGGCAAAGACTGCGGCAGGGCGTGCGATTGGCAACCGGGTGCTCATGGATGAGGGATCTACGGCATCCGTGAAGGTCGTTACGGGCGGCTATGGCGCGACCGCGGCGGACAACACAGTTGAGATCAAGGCGGGCACAATCAGCGGCGCAGATTTCAACAATCAGCACGTCGCTGTGCTCGGCGGACACTCGGAAACTGATAACGGGACGGCATCACAGAATTATGTTTCCGTTTCGGGCGGCACGGTCAGCGGCGGTGTGATCGGCGGCGCGGCGAAGAACGGGACCGCCGAGAAGAATACCGTTACCGTTGCGGACGGCGTAACAATAACGGGCGCTGTCGCGGGCGGCGGCAGCTATGACTTCAGCAAGCCGGATAATACCGGCGACGGTTCCGGCTCGTACAACGTCGTCCATATCGGCGACGATGTCACGCTCAGCCGCCGCATCATATCCGGCAATCCCGATGAAAAACAGAATGTCCAGGGAGGGCAAGGCGCTGCGGCGAATTACAACAGCGTCAGCATCGGGGCTTCTGATTACGACCACAACAAATACATCGGCATGAACGTCGGCGGCGGCTACGGCGGCACGGCGAACTACAACACCGTGACGCTGAACGGCACTGTCGTGTCCGGCGATGTTACGGGCGGTCGTGCGACGAACGGCGATGCTGTCGGCAATACGATAAGTCTCACGGGCGGCTATGTTATGGGAAAAATTTACGGCGGCGTTGTCAATGCGACACACCGCAGCCTGAACAATACTCTCGCCATCCGCGGATTCAATACGAAGGTCGGCGAGATCGACAACGCGAGCGTGCAGAACCTGCATTTCTACATCCCCGCAGGAACGACAGGCGCAGTCCGCGACACGATGCTCTACATCAAGAAGATAACGGACCCCGGCAAGAGCATCAGCGGCATGAACATCGGCGTCGGACTCGCAGGCAACCGCCCGACCCTCTCGGTCGGCGATACCGTCAGCCTCATCAAGACCTACAAGAACGACAGCACGGCTGATGCGGATGCCGTTCCGCTCACAACGGGCGATCTCGTCAATCGTACCGAGGGAATGCAGGGCGTCAGCCTGCGCTATGGATTTGACCTCATGAAGCGTGCGGACAACGAACTCGTCGCGAAGGTCAATTCCGTTGCGCTCAATGAGCAGACGAAATCCCTCGTTGAGACACGCGCCGCCAGCGCCGCCCTCATCAACAGCGGTGCAGATCTCCTCACGGACAGCAGCATGAACGCCGCGATCGAGGCGGCATCTGTTGCTCCGCGGACGGTTCCGGGCGGCAGCAACGACTTTAACCTCTGGGCGGCGCAGGGCGGCTCGTCACTGCGTCTGAACTCCGGCTCCCATGTCGATGCCAAGGGATGGAACATCAACCTCGGCTTTGCCAAGAAAGCGGCCGCCGGACGCAACACCATCACCTACGGCCCATTCCTCGAGTACGGACGCGGCACCTACGACTCCTACCTCGACGACGGCACGCACGGCGACGGCAAAACCAGCTACTTTGGCGGCGGCGTCATGGCAAAAGTGCAGAGCACAAGCGGCACCTACGTCGAAGGAAGCCTGCGCGCAGGCCGCGTCAAGAGCGACTACAACGGCAACATCGCCGGCACGAATACCGGATATGACAACAGCAGCACCTACTATGCAGCACATATCGGCATCGGACAAGAAAAAGAACTCAAAAACGGCAACACCATCGAAGGGTATGCCAAGTACTTCTACGCACATCAGGGCGGCAATACAACAACCCTGCACACGGGCGAGACGTACGAATTTGACAGCGTCAACTCCAACCGCATCCGCATCGGCACGCGTTATACGCACAAGATGCCGGGAAGCGGCGCATTCTACACCGGGCTTGCATATGAGTACGAGTTCGGCAGCGAAGCAGGAGCGAGCTACCAAGGGTACAGCACACCGAGCCCGAGCCTCAAGGGGAGCACGGGCATCCTCGAACTGGGCTACCGGTTCACCCCGAAAGAGAGCCGCGTCAGCTATGGCGTGAACCTGATGGGCATGACGGGCAAGCGTCGGGGCATCACGGGCGGCGTACAGATGACTTGGGCGTTCTAAAAGGATTACAAGCACAACAAAAGAGGCGATCGGCAGATCGCCTCTTTCGTGTATCCGGATGAGTTAAATTATACGCGAAAATCCCGTGTCACGCCGCTCAATGATGGAACAACCTGATATGTGTCATCGCCATCGCAATTCCATACTTATCACACGTCTCGATGACGTTGTCGTCGCGGATGGAGCCGCCGCTCTGCGCGATGTAGGAGACGCCGCTGCGGTGCGCGCGCTCGATGTTGTCGCCGAACGGGAAGAACGCGTCCGAGCCGAGCGCGACGCCGCTGATCGTCCTTAGATACGTGCGCTTTTCCTCGGCGGTAAAGGGCACGGGCTTTGCGGTAAAGAGCCGCTGCCAGTCGGCGGCGAGCTGTGCATAGTCCTCTTCATCCCCTGTGATGTAGACGTCGATCGCATTGTCGCGGTCGGGGCGGCGCACACCCTCGCGGAAGGGGAGGGAGAGTACCTGCGGGCTTTGGCGGAGCTGCCATGTGTCTGCCTTGCTCCCCGCAAGGCGCGTGCAGTGGACGCGCGACTGCTGCCCGGCGCCGACACCGATCGCCTGTCCGCCGGAGGCGTAGCAGACGGAGTTGGACTGCGTGTATTTCAGCGTGATGAGGGCGAGCAGGAGGTCGCGCCGCGCATCCGCCGGAATGTCCTTTGCCCGTGTCGGGATGTCCCTCAGGCAGTCCTCGGTGATGCGTATGTCATTGCGCTGCTGCTCGAACGTGACGCCGTAGACGTCCTTGTGCTCGAGCGCGGGCGGCACATAGTCTGCGTCCATTTGGAGGACGAGATAGCTGCCCTTTCGCTTGCTTTTCAAAATTTCAAGTGCCCCCGCCGTATATCCGGGCGCGATGATGCCGTCCGAGACCTCGCCGCGCAGGAACTCCGCGAGACTCTCGTCGCAGATGTCCGAGACGGCGGCAAAGTCGCCGTAGGAACTCATGCGGTCGGCGCCGCGTGCGCGCACATAGGCAGCGGCGATGGGAGAGAGGGAGAGTCCCTCCGCGTGGCAGGCGCGGGCAAGAGTCTCCGGCAGCGGCAGTCCGAGCGCCGCGCCCGCGGGGCTGACGTGCTTGAACGAGGCGGCGGCGGGCAGCCCCGACATCTCCCGCAGCTCGCGTACGAGCTGCCAGCTATTTAGGGCGTCGAGCAGATTGATATACCCCGGGCGCCCGTTCAGCACGGTAAAGGGCAGACCGCCCTCGGCATAGACGCGCGCGGGCGTTTGGTTCGGATTGCAGCCGTATTTCAGTGCGAGTTCATTCATCATGAGCGCTCCTTTTCTTCCCCGGTAAAATACTTTCACGGCTATCATATCACAAAGGAGCGGTAATGACCATATCATGCGCTTTTTCTTGAACACTGCCATACAATACGGTAAAATAATCATAGGTCGAACGGTATAGAAACGAGGCGAGGAATATGAAGGATATGCAGGAGCAAATCGGCGCGCAGGCGCGAGAGATCGTGGAAAGAGAAAAGAAGCACTGGAAGAGCACAGGGTATCTGGAAGGAATTGAATACGGCGAGGAGAGGGAGCGCTTCCGCGTCATAACTCTGCTGAACAATGCGGGATGGTCGCTCGAAAAGATCTTGGAGGTACTGGGGAGCTTCCTTCCTCTGACTACAATAAATACAAGTTTATGCTGTTGACCATGTAGTCGGCATGACATTAAGATGTACAAGAAAACACGAAAAATTCTAAATACTATATTTTCCCCGCATGATGTAGTATAATATATATATTGTCAGGCTAAAATGGAATGAGAACGGGGGGCGGGAATGTGACGCCGAGACTCGGGCATATCGCGTTTTTGAATGTGCTGCCGCTGACGTATGCGCTCGCGCACGGGGCGGCGGAGGGGCTTGATATTCTGCGCGCGTCGCCCGCTCGGCTGAACGGTACGCTTGAGGAGAAGGGACTCGACATCTCGGGCATCTCTTCGATCACCTATGCGCGGCATGCGGGCGAGCTTCTCATGCTGCCCGATGTGTGCATCGCGTCCGACGGCGATGTGCGCAGCGTGCTCCTCGTCTCGCGCGTCCCTGCCGAGGAGATCGGCACGCGGCGCGTGCTGCTCTCGGATAAATCCGCCTCGTCCCATGCATTGCTGAAGATCATTCTGCGCCGCGCGTATCAAGCCGCACCCGATTACGAGGTGCGCGCGCTCACACCGGCAGATCCCGTGCCGGATGGGGCGGCGGCGTCACTCTTCATCGGAGACGACGCGCTCGAACTCTATCACCGACCGCCCGAAGGCTGCCGCATCTATGACCTCGCGCGGGAGTGGAAGCTCCTCACGGGACACCGCATGGTGTTCGGCATCTGGGCGGCGGCACGCTCCTTTGCGGCGGTGCATCCGGCGGAGCTCCGCATGATTCACGCGCGCATCAAGGGGGCGTTCGATGGCTGGGAGCGTGTGCGGGACGCTGCGATCGGCGAGGTTCTTGCGGATGGACGGCTCACGTACGCACAGCTCTCGGCATACCTCGGCAATGCCGTCGTATGGCGGCTCGATGCGGAGACGATCGCGGGGCTGCGCCGGTTCTACGCATATGCGGCGGAGGACGGGTTGATACCCGCCGCGCCTGCGCTTGCGTTTGCTCCGGTTTGACGTGGAGCACGCTTTATAGTAAAATATAACCAAATTAAAGGAACAGAAAAGAAGGGAGCGCGATGATAGATGCAGGTGTGGAAACTGCTTTTGGCGGCAAAAGGACTCCTTTGGGGCGTACGGAAACTCCGTGAGAGAAAACATTTTCGGCGCGGGATCATCGCGGGGGCGGCGATTGCCCTCGCTGCCCCCCTCGCGATCCATGCACCCGCCGAGGCGGCGCAGATCCTCGTGAAGGAGGGGATGCGCGGCGGCGCCGTGCAGCATGTGCAGGAGCTTCTCATAAAGGCGGGCTACCTTGAAGAGGGCGGTGCGGACGGCGTTGCGGGCGCAAAGACGCGCGCGGCGATCGAACGATGCCAGACCGATCACATGCTCGTCGTGGACGGCATCTGCGGCGAGGCGACCTATCTCGTCCTCTCGGGCGGCGTCCCGTATGATCCCGTTGCACTCGGCATCTGGGACGAGCGCTCGGAGCAGGTGAGCCGCGGCGGCGGGCGCTCCCTCTTCGTCTCGGCGACGGCATACAGCGCGCACGACCCCGGCAACGGGAGCCGTACGGCGATGGGGACGCCCGTGCGGCACGGCGTCATCGCCGTCGATCCGTCGGTGATCCCCCTCGGCACGCGGGTCTTTATCCCCGGCTACGGCGAAGCGGTCGCGGAGGACGTCGGCGGCGCGATTCACGGCAACCGCATCGACGTTGCGTTCGACACGCACGAAGAAGCCATTTTCTTTGGATGGCAGGAACTGGAAATTTTTATCATGGAGTAGATGTAAACCGTTATGAAACTCACTGTTGAGCGGCAGAACGAACTGATCCGCTATACCGCGGCGGCGGGCGCATATTTCCTCATGCTCATCGCCGCCGACATCAATATGGGGCAGGACATGGGCGCGGAGTATTTTGTACCCGCGCTCATTCCTATTCTCGGCACGCTGGTGCTCATGCAGTACGGCACGGGCGTTTCTCTCTTCTCGCGCGGCATGTGCGCCCCGCTCGTCACGGGGGTACTCTGGAGCGTCACGTTCCCCCTGCTCTACGCGTGGACGTATGCGCAGGACTGGTACCGATCGCTCATCTACTATGACTTCCTCATCGGCACGGGGCAGATGATGATGCTCGCGGCGCTCGGCGGCGTCCTCTTTCATCTCGGGCGGAAAAAACTGACCGCCGCGCTCCTCGCAGTTTTATCCTTCCTCATGGCGCTCATTCCCATGACGCAGATCGCATACTACATGACCGTCTGGCACGCGCTCTCGCCCGCCTCGCTCATGGCGCTCTACCTGACGAACTGGCACGAGGCGGGGGACTACATCGAGTCCACGGTCGGCATTGTGCCCGCAGTCTTTATCACACTCGGGCTCTTGGCACTGATTTATCTCTCCTATCGGAGTTTCCTCGCGCTTGGGCGCAGCATTTATCCCACGGCGGAGGGGACGCGCATGGGCGCGCTCGTTTTCGTCATGATTGTCGCTGCCGCCGTTCACATTGAGCTCATCCCGGAGTGCTCCATCGCGGGCGTCTACAAGGACGTCACGGACTATGTGGAGCAGACGCAGACCTACGGTCTCCACCGGGACGAGCGGTACGACTCGCTCATCATCGACGGCGAGAACACCCTCGCCGCGCGCGCGCCCGGCACCGTCATCTTCATCATCGGCGAATCCGCCTCGCGCGACTACATGCATATCTACACGCCGGGCTTCCCGTACGACGATACGCCGTGGATGGAAGAGATGACGAAAAACCCCGGATTTATCCTCTATCAAAACACCTATTCCTCGTGGACGCAGACCGTCCCCGTCCTCGAACGCGCGCTCACCGAGAAGAGCCAGTACAACGACAAAGAATTTTTCGAGTCCGCGTCGATTCTCGACGTTGCGAAAAAAATCGGCTACAAAACCTACTGGTTCAGCAATCAGGGGCGTTACGGACAGTTTGACAGCGCGATCACGATGGTCGCAAAGACCGCGGACGAGGCGGAGTGGACGGACGACTCCTATACCTTTACGTCGAAATACGACGAAGAACTCCTCCCGTATCTCACGCGCATCGATCCGCACGCGAACAATTTCATCGTCCTGCACCTCATGGGCAGTCACATCTACTACAACAACCGCTATCCGGACGAGTGGGCGAAGTTTGCCTCGGCGGAGGGCGACTCCACGATGACGAGCGCGCCGTCGTACGCGAACAGCGTCCTCTACACCGACCATATCCTCAAAGAGATTTTCGACTATGCGCAGAAGAACCTCAACCTGCGCGCCATGGTCTATTTCTCCGACCACGGGGAAAACCTCAAGATCTCGCACAACCCGGACGTGTTCAAGTTCGACATGGTGAAGATCCCGTTCTTCATCTACCTCTCGCCTGAGTACCGCGCCGCGTTCCCGCGCCGCAGCGAGATCCTCGCGTCGCGCCGCGAAGCATACTTCACGAACGACATGATGTATGACACTGTCTGCGGGCTGCTCGGCGCACCGAGCAACCGCTACGACCCCCTGCAGGACTTTTCAAGTCCATCCTACGGGTTCACGCGCGAGACGCTCACGACCATGTTCGGGATGCACCGCCTCACGGAGGACACCGAGCCGCCGATCTACGCCGTGCTGGGCGCAGTGCCGCAGGAAAAATAATAGAGTGCAAAAAAAGAATTGCCGCAGAGATGAGATGAGCCTTTGCGGCAATTCTTTTTATTGCACGTGTCCGTATTGTTCCGAATCACCGGAACGGTTGCGAACCACTTTTCTTTATCGTATAATCTAGGGGAGCCGGAGGGAGGGATATCATGCTGCACGCGATCATCGACATCGGTTCGAATACCGTACGCATGGCGATTTACCGCGTCGAGGGGCGCTCGTTCGACCTCTTGATGAAGCGAAAACATACCGTCGGGCTTGCCGCTTATTTGAAAAAAGGGCGGCTTGTGCGTGACGGCATCGAGAAAACGGTCAGGATTCTGCGCGGGTTCCGGAGCTATATCGAGACCTTTGACATCCGCAGCGTTCATGCCTTTGCGACCGCGGCACTGCGTACTGCGACGAACAGCCGCGCCGTCTGTGAGGAGATTGCGCGCCGCACGGGCGTGCGTATCCGCGTCATCTCGGGGGATGAGGAGGCAGCGTATGACTTCATCGGCGCCGTGCAGAGCATTCCGTATCCGGACGGCATCATGATGGACATCGGCGGCGGCAGTACGGAGATTATTTCCTATGCGGACTGCCGCATGGAGGCACGCCGCAGCCTGCCGATCGGATCGCTTGCACTGCGCCGTGAGCATGTCAAAGACTTATTGCCGACGCCCGCGGAATGCGCCGCGATGGAGGAGGCTGTGCGCACCGTTCTTGCGGACTTCCCCGATGTATGTGCCCTGCGTGCCCCGCATATGCTGGGGTTGGGCGGCGTTCTCAGCAGCGCGAGCCGCATGTATGAACTCCTGTGCACGGATGCTGTGCCGCGCGTACTGCGTGCAGATGCACTCCCGCAGCTTATTGAGATGTTCAGCACGGCGACACCTCTTGACGAGGAGCGGGCCGTACTCCTCCTGCGCGCTGCGCCCGACCGTCTGCATAACATCGTTCCCGGCATGATTATCGCCCGAGTGCTTGCCGAAACCTTCGCCGCCGAGGATATTTTCTACAGCGACTCAGGCGTCCGTGAGGGCTATATCCGCAAAGAGATCATTGGGATTGTGTAAACTTGACGATATGAGCGGAACATGGTACAATGGAGGCGTAAAAAAGGGACACTGCCGATAAGCGGCTGCCCCCAAACAGAAAAGCGAGATACCCCGCCCGTTTGCTGGAAACATTTAGGCGGGGCTTTCTCAATCTAGGACTTAATCGCGATAATCAGCGCAAGCAACAGAACAAGTGTCGTAAGAAACTCATATGTACCCATGCCGATCACCTCCCCCCCGTTGTATATATCTCGGGGGCAAGATCGGAAATCGACCGCCTACCGTAGTTAGCAGTGCCTTATATACAGTATAACATAGCGAAACATATGTTGCAATATTATCCTGCCGACCATATAAAAAGCCCTCTGCGGATGCATCCGCAGAGGGCTTTTTTATCGTTACGTTTTAGTCGTCGCTTTCGCCCAGCCACTCCTCGGAGGAGATGGGGCTGTCCTTGACGAGTGCGACGATCTCTTGATGTGACTGCTCAATTTCTTCGGGAGAGAGGATCTGTGTCAGCGGCTTTGCAAGGAGCAGACCGATGTACGCCATATCCTCTTCCTTGAGCGAGCGCGTTGTCGGATTGGACGTCGAGAGACGCAGCGCATGGAGGAACAGTCCGGGGTTCATCGTAGGGATGTCTTCCACACGGACGCGGATACCCATGCGATTGATCACGCTCGACGCTTCGTCCATATTCACACTGCCCGTCGCGGAGGCGAGCACGAGATGCGTATCCGTACCGCCGCAGAGCACCGAGGCTCCATGGTCGGCAAGGGCGCGCGCGAGGACTTCGGCATTTTTGAGCACCTGTTCCCCGTAGCGGCGGAACTTTTCGCTCGCCGCTTCGCGCAGCACGACGCCGAGCGCCGCGAGGTGGTTCATATGGAGGGCGACATGTCCCGTATTGACGATGGCGGCGTCCATGCAGGCGGCAATGTCGCGCTTGCAGAGGATGACCGCCCCGTCGGGACCGCGCAGAGATTCGGATGTCGAGAAGGTCACAACATCGGCGAGCGCCACGGGCGAGGGCAGAAGCCCCGCCGCAACGAGTCCGACGCACTGGCTGATATCCACCCAGAGATAGGCGTCCACGGACTGCGCGATCTCATAGAGAATGCGATAGTCCACCGTGCGCGGATAACTCACCGGCGAGAAGATGATGAGACGCGGACGCACACGCTCGGCGTGCGCGCGCACCTCGCCCCAGTCGATCTGCTGCGTCGAAGGATCGATGCCGTAGTTCTCGAATACGTACGAGAGCCCCGTGCTGTGATCCTTCTTGCGCAGGTTAAAGGAAAGAACGCAGTCACCCGGCTGGAGCAAGCCCTGGAAGACAACCCGCGAGGCGGAGGCGATACTGCCGAGCCGCACAATCGCATGATCGCTGCCGAACAGCGTCCGGGCGCGCGTTTGAACAATCGATTCGAGGTGAATGCCCCCGCTTGTTGTCTCGTCGTGGTGGTCAAAGATGCTATTCGTGAGGATGCTCCCCTCGAGATACGCCGCGAACGGTGACATAGCGTTGGTATTCGGCAGGAAGGAGAGGGTGTAGCGCTGGCGCTGTTCCTCATCTTCGAGCAGTGTAAAGATCTCCTCGTCGAACGATTTCAGATGGTTGAGCAACTCTTTCTTTTTCATTGCAGATCTCCTCACATATACAGTCGCGTCAAACGCCCCGCAGGGAGGCTGCTTGCCATACGGTGTACCCCGCGCCTTCAAATTGGCTCAGTGTACTCTTAGTATAGCACAATGAAAAGGATTGGTCACTCATATATTGCCGATTTTTATTTCACGAACGGCCACACCAGCGGAATGACGACAAGGCAGACGATGAGCGAGACCACGACGAGCGGCACGCCGACCTTGACATAGTCCATGAAACGGAACTGTCCGGGACCAAGCACGAGCGTGTTCGGCGGGGTCGCAACCGGCGTCGTGAATGCGCAGGATGCAGCGATACCGATCGCCATGACGACCGGGTACGGCGAGACGCCGACGGTTTCTGCGATCGAGATTGCGATCGGCGCGAGCAGCGCCGCCGCCGCTGTGTTCGACATGAACTGCGTCAGACCGCAGGAGAGGACGAACATCGCAAAGACGATGACGTACGGCGAGGGAGCGTCGCCCATGAGGCTGACGACGAAGTTCGCGATGAGCGCGCCTGCGCCCGTCTTGTCCATCGCACTCGCCAGAGGAAGCATACCGGCAAAGAGGAAGATCGTCGTCCAGTCAATGCCCTGATACGCCTGCTTCTCATTGAGACAGCCCGTCAGTACGCAGACGAGCGCGCCGATGATGGCGGACATCTGCATCGGGACGTGGATGTCCTTCTCGAACACCATCGCGACGATGACGCCGATAAGGATGGCGGCGCAGACATACATCTTGCTGTCGTTTGTCTTCTCCTCTTTCGCCTTTGACTCACCCTCGCTCGCCACCTCTGCGACCATGTGCTGCGGGCAGAGCTTGCGGCCGATCGTGAGCATGTACGCCATACCCGCGATGGAGAGCGGAATGCCGATCCATGCGAATTCGAAGAAGCCGAACGGCTGGAGCCCGCTGGACTGAAGCGTTGCGCTCATGAGGATGTTCGGCGGCGTGCCGACCATCGTGATCGTACCGCCGACGTTCGCCGCGACGGCGAGCGCCATGAGCTGCGGAGAGACAGGCACCTTTGCCGCCGCGCAGATCTGGATCACGACCGGCATGAGGCAGGCGACCGTTGCCGTGTTCGAGGAGACCGACGAGAGGACAATCGTGATGAACATGATTGCCGCCATCAGAGGCGCCTCGCTGCTGCCGGACTTCTTCACGACAGCGATACCGATTTTCTGTGCGAGTCCCGTCTGGAACATCGCGGCGCCGATGACGAACATACCGGCGAACAGAACGACGGTGGAATTAGATAAACCGGAAAATACCTGTGCGGGTGTTAGCACGCCTAACAGTCCCAGCGAGATCGCCGCGCCCATCGCGGTAACGGCAAGCGGGATAATCTCAGTGGCGAAGAGAATCGCCGCCACCGCGAGAACCCCTAATGTCAGCATTGCTGCATCCATTGATTCATCTCCATTCATCAGTTCATAACTTTAGTTTCTGAAATATATTACAGAAACTTTCTTTGACGAAATTCTTAATTCTCTATCTCTTTTTCAAATCCTTCTTATTTTCCTTTGCAGCCGACATAATATTTTAGTATAAAAAACATAGTCTAAAACTATAATAAGAAAAAATTATTTATGGAACTTCAGGACGTGATATGGAAAAATCCTGGAAGCCCGAGCAACATTGAACTCCCTGCTAAGGCGTGATAAAAATCATTTATCTACTATAATATAATATATGTAATGAAAACTTTCGAAATGAAGCGAAAAATTTTTTATATGGTGTGAGATCCTCTTGTTAAAAAAGGACGCCCGCGGAAGGAAAGCCTGCGCGTGCAGAAGAATATATACAAGAGGAGGTGCAAGATGAGGATCGAGAAGCTGTGGAAAAATCTGTGCCAAACCGTGCGTACGGGCGCGCGGCGGTTCCGCACCGCGGTGGCGGCGGATGTCGTGCTGCTCCTATGTCTTGGAGCATTTACCTATCGCGAAATATACGAGGCGGAGGCTTGGTATTTGGAAGAGGCCGGTTCCGCGGCGGCGGCCGCTGCAGTCGGCTGTATTTTTGCCGTCTCGCTGCACCTCTTTTTTGAGAGACGCGGCAAGGAACACCGACGTGTGGAGGCGATCCTTACAGCCGCCGTATGTGCCGCAGTCTTCATTCTTGTGCGGGGGCACAGCTGGACGGTGCCGTACATCCTGCTCCAAACCCTCGGCGCTGCGCTCTCCTTTGCGGCTTTTGGACTTTATTGTCTGGAGGGCGAAGAGGAGGGGCGCTCCGCTCCGCTTGTCATATTTTCTCTGTGCAAGGCTGCCGTTGTCGGCACACTCTTGACCGCATCGCTGAATATCTGCCTCATGGCATTTGATTCGCTGATCGTTTCAGTGCCGCCGAACTTGCTGACGCTGCTGTATTTCTTGATTGCGGAGGTCTCTTATATTTTTGCAGGGGGACAGGTCGCCCTTGCAGGTCTGCCCGTGTACGGGCAAAGAGCGGAGATGCCCGCACTTTTCCGCGTGCTGCTCGCGCGCATCCTTTGGCCTGCCTGTCTCATCCTGCTCGTTATTCTCTATCTCTACGTGGCGAAGATCATCTTCCTGTGGGAGATTCCCGTCGGCATGATGAATTGGTTTGCCTCACTGGCGCTCCTTGCCTTTGCCGTGTTTTTTGTCTGTTTTGCGGGGGATGAACGGCACCCCTTTTTGAAGTCCTTTCTGCACCGCGGGCTGCCGGTCTTTCTGCCGATTCTTGCAGTGCAGGCCGTGGCCGTATGCCAGCGGATCGCGCCGTATGGGCTTACCGCTCCTCGGTACGCATCCATCCTCTGCACGGCGTTCGGTATTTTCCTGCTCATATGTGCGTTCCGGCGCAGTTCTCCGCGCGCGGCGTTCCTTGTCCTGGCGGTCATGATCGCCGTGTCCGCGCTGACGCCACTGAGCATCCTCGACGTCCCGCTGCGTACGCAGGAGGCACGCCTTTGGAGCGTTCTTGAGGAAAACGATATGATAAGGGACGGCACTGTCGTGGGGAACCCTGCTCTTTCGCCGGAGGCGCAGGAAAAATTGCTGAGCGCCTCGGAGTACCTGACGGAGCGCGGTCAGACGGCGTTCCTCGAGACGCCGGGCATGAACGATACGCTCGCGGAATTGCGCCGCAGCTATGAGGGAGAAGACACTGTCGATTGGTTCCTTTTCACCCCGCCCGATCCTGCCTTCGTTCCGGTGGCCGGATGGCAGGAAGCCTATGTGTTTTCGGATACGCCTGTCAGAGACGGCGTGCTCGTTGTGGAAAAGGGGACGGGCGCAGAGGAGCACTGCGATGTTTCGGCGTACGTCGCGGAGGCGTTGGCGTATGCGCGCGAACATCGTGCGGGAAACGGTGTAAACAGATTCACACGTGAGATGCAGATCGATTTGGATGACCGGAGCCGCCTTTGCCTGAGCGAACTGCGGATCATGGCGCGCGGCGCAGGAGAAGAGGGGACGGCGGTGAATATGCAGGGCGTGCTTCTAAAGAGGTAGAACGTCTTCCGGAATGCCTGTGCTTCTGTGCGATGCAGATGCGGTCATTCCCGATCAGCAGGGAGGATGCCCCGGTCGTTGTGGAGTCCGCGGTTTTCGTGGTTGACAATAGGATTAGTATTCGTTATACTTCAATAAGTATTTATTTATTTTTAACTTCATAAGCAGATTCGGTGCTCCTTGTGAAAAGGAGGTAACAGGGAAATCGGTGTGAAACCGATGCGGTCCCGCCGCCGTAATGCCGAGGATGCCCCACCATGTCACTGCGCGAGCGGGAAGACGGGGCGGACGATGACGCAGAGCCGGAAGACCTACCGAATCTCGTACGCCGGGAGCGGTGCCCTTTGTGTGCGGATGCACGACAGGGCGGCGCTGCCACTGCATTCTGCGATGGACAGAACGGCAGTGTTTTTTAGTGCGTACGATGGAGGAAAGCAATGCATAGGGAAGAGGGCGCGGGGGGCGCTCAGGGGAACTTTGGAGGAGGAAAATTTCATCATGACGAAACGACAGCTGGCTCTTGCCGTCGCCATCGCGGCGATCGGTACGAATGCGGTGTGGATGAGCGGAGTATCCGCCGCGGAGAAGCAGGATGTCCGCGATGGGGGGACGGATGCCGTCGATACCTATGAGCTCGATCCCGTCGATGTCGAGGGGGAGCGAGTGCAGGAAACCTCGAACACGACACTGCCCGGCGGATTCCTAGAGAGCAAACCGTCGGTCGGCTTGCTCGGTAATCAGGATGTGATGGATGCGCCATTTACGGTCTCGAGCATGAGCCAAAAGGCGATTCAAACCTTTAGTTCGCCTTCGGACGGCGTCAATGGAACGCTTACGCTCAATCCGTCGGTGCGCGTGATGACCAGTCATCTCTATCAGGACATTGCCGTCCGCGGGTTCCGACTCAGCGGACATGCGTTGTACGTCAACGGCATTCCGGGGCTGCTCGCACAGTACAATATTCCTTACTACTGGGTGGACAGCGTGAGCGTCATCTCGGGCCCGAATATCGGTGTCAGCGGTACGATCGTCAATGAAGCGGTCGGCGGCACAGTCAATTTCACCTCGAAGAAAGCGGAGCGTGAGGCGCTGGAGGCACGTCTTTCCTATCTCGGTGGGAAATCCGTGGAAGAGGCGATCGATGTGGGCAATCGGTTCGGTCGCGACAAGCGCTGGGGCGTGCGTGTCACGGCGACCAATGTCGCCGGCGAGACGGCGGTCAAGCATGAAAGACTCTTGCGTCAGAATATCTTCGTCAATCTCGACCAGCATACGACGCATTCACATACGAATCTGCTGCTCGGCTATAACCATACGAAGCACAATGCGGGACCGATGCGCATCGGGTTTGAGTTCGGCAGCGGCAAAGTGACGCATCTGATTCCCGCGCCGAAGCTCTCGCGCAGCTATAAGCCTGAGTGGTCGTACAACGAATACGATAATTTTATTCTCGCGCTCAACCATGATCAGAAGCTGAGCGAGCATCTCACGGCGTTCCTGAACGCAGGCTATCATTTGGAGAATTGGTATGGCTATGTCGACGGCTCGCCGACAGTGATTAACAATAACGGCGATTTCAATATCGCCATGGAGAATTATCCGCTGTACTTCACGCGCACCTACGTGGGCGTCGGTCTGCGCGGAGACTTTAAGACGGGCAGCGTGCGGCACGATTATCTCGTCGGCGTCGACCGCAACTGGCGGCGCAGCGGCGGCGCGGGGAATGTGTTCTGGCGCGGGACGGGTAACATCTACCGTGACAATACATGGGATCAGCCCGATCTGCTCCATGGGACAATCCCGCATAACAATAAGCTGACGATGACCGGGTGGCATGTGGTCGACACGATGAAGGCGTTCGACGAGAAGCTGCAGCTGACGATAGGATTCCACGGACACAGCGTCAAGGTCAGCAACGCGGGCAAGAGCACGGTGAAATCGGATGCGATTTCGCCGACCGTCGCGGTCAGCTGGAAGTTCACGCCGGACGTGATGGCATACGCGGCACACTCGGAGAGCTTTAACGCCGGATCGACCGTCGGAACCTCGTATAAGAATAAGGGGGAAACGCTTGATCCCGCGAAGACGAAGCAGAATGAGATCGGCGTGAAGGTGAAGAGCGGGAATTTCCTCCATACGCTCAGCCTGTTTCAAATTCGTCAGGCAAACTCCATTGATGTGCAGAAATCCGACGGCGTTTATCTTGAAAACAATGGAGAGCGCGAGAACAAGGGCGCGGAGTGGGCGTTCACGGGCAGTATTGCCGACCGCTGGGATCTCGTCGGCGGCGTTTCCTACAGCAATTTCAAGCAGACAAAGACCAAGAACGGCGCGAACGACGGCAAGGGCGTCGACGGGATGCCGCGCTGGACGGGGACGATGGGCATTGTCTATCACCCCTCCGAGGCATGGTCGGTCATCGGGCGCATGAACTATGTGGGGAGCGGGACGATCAACAACGGAGTGATTCGTGTTCCCTCGCATGTCCTCTTTGATCTTGGCGCCGCGTACCAGACAAAGATCGACAAGACGCCCGTGACGTTCCGTGCGATGCTCTACAACGTCGCGGGCAAGGATTACTGGAGCATGCGTGACAACAGCACGAGCCTTGCACTCGGCGCGCCGCGCACCTTCACGTTCTCGGCAAACTTTGAGCTTTGATTATGACAAGATTGTTGTACCGGATGCGGCGGATGCCGGATGCTCTGCTCTTTGGAGGGGCGGGGGGCATTCTGCTCCTTTCCCTCTTTGCGGGGCTGCTGCTTGGCTATCTGCCGATCGCCCCCGGGGAGCTCATGGAGATTCTGCACTATCAAATCCTTGGCGGTGCGCCGCCTGAGATCGGTGCGGGGGCTGTGAGTGCGGTGTGGGATCTGCGCCTGCCGCGCATCCTGCTCGCTGCCTGTGTCGGCATGGGGCTTGCGCTCTCGGGTACCGTCATGCAGGCGATCTTTCGGAATCCTATGGCGGATCCCTACATTATGGGCGTATCGTCCGGCGCGTCGCTCGGCGTCGCGTGTGCGGTATTCCTCGGCATCGGTACGGCACTGGGCGCCGGCTCCATGGGAGTCGGCGCTTTTCTTGGTGCCGTACTGGTCTCCGCTCTTACGATTGCCGCCGCGGGGAGAATCGGCGGCGCGGGGATCTCGTATTTGCTCATCCTCGGCATTGCGCTCGCCGCTGTGTGCAGCGGCATCACAGGGGTACTCATCTATCTCGGGGCAAACTCCACGGGCATGGATGTAACGCTCTATTGGCTGATGGGGAGCGTTGCCGCGGCGAAACTGCCCGCGACGCTCGCGCTCCTTGCCGTCGTCGTGCTGATGACGCTCTTTTTTATCACGCAGTCGCGTATCCTCAACCTCATGCTGGAGGGCGAGACGGCGGCGATCCCCTTGGGGCGCCCGCTGCTACCATTTATGCGGCTCTATCTCGGGCTGAATGCCCTCTTGGTCGGCGCTGTCGTGCTGAATGCGGGGCTGATCGGCTTCCTCGGTCTGCTCGTTCCGCATTTTACACGGATGCTCTTGGGCGCGGATCATCGGCGGCTGCTCCCTGCCGCGGTTCTCTTTGGCGGCATCGCGGCGACATGGGCGGACATCCTCGGCAGGGTGCTCGTGCGCGGTGTTGACATCCCGCTTGGCGTGATGCTTGCCCTCATGGGAGCGCCCGCATTCATCGTCATGCTGACACGCCGTGCCTATCGATTTGGAGGAGCGGAATGAAGATACAGATTGCGGATCTGTCCGCACAGTACGGGGAAAAACGTGTGCTCGACGGCGTGACCGTGACGTTTCCCGCACATCGGCTGACGGGGCTCATCGGTCCCAACGGCAGCGGCAAGAGTACCCTGCTCAAATGCATCTATCGCGTGCTGAAACCCTCGGGCGGCTGCATTCGCCTCGGGGAGCGCGATCTGTCGGCGCTCTCGTATAAGGAAAGCGCAAAGGAGACGGCGGTGCTCGCACAGCACCACGGGCACGGATTTGATTTCTCCGTGCGCGACGTTGTGCTCATGGGGCGCACGCCGTACAAGGGCATTACCGAGGGGGACAACGCGGAGGACATCGCGATCGCGCGGCGCTCCATGGATGAGACGGGCGTCCTCCCGATGGAGCGGGACAGCTTCTCGTGGCTCTCGGGCGGCGAGCAGCAGCGCGTGATGCTCGCACGCGCCCTCACGCAGGAGACACCGTGTCTCATCCTCGACGAGCCGACGAATCATCTGGACATTACCTATCAGCTGCAAATCATGGATCTCATCAGCGCGCGCGGGCTGACGGTCGTCGCGGCGATTCATGATCTCAATATCGCGGCGATGTACTGTGACCGGATCGTCGCCCTGCGGCGAGGGAAGATCATCGCGGAAGGAACGCCCGCCGAGGTGCTGACGCCCGAACTCATCGGTGATCTCTACCGCGTCAAGGCGGCGGTGACACTGCGCCCCGACGGGCGTCCCGCCGTGATCTATGAGAGGGGCGGGCGCTGATGGGAAGAACTCTGCGTACCTTGCTCCTTGCGGTGGCGCTGATCCTCGTCACGATCTATGCGCTCGGGCGCGGGACGATTCCGCTCGGATTTACGGAGACCATACAATATATTTGGCTGAGTGTCGCAGATCCGTCGGGGGCGGGCAGTATCCGGCAGGACGTGATCACCTATCTGCGCCTGCCGCAGCTCGCGGCGTCCTTCCTCATTGGAGCGGGGCTTGCGGCTGCGGGCGCGGTCATGCAGGCGGTGATGAAAAACCCGCTCGCCGACCCCTATTTGCTCGGCATCTCCTCCGGGGCGAGCCTTGGTGCGGTGCTTGCGATTGCCGCCGGGGTTGGAGCTCTCTGGGGACTCGATGGGACGGGGCTCTTTGCCTTTTTCGGCGCGGTGGCAGTCTCCGTGTTCATCCTCCTCATCGCTTCGCTGACCAAGGCGAGCGGCGGCAGTCTCACGCTCCTCCTTGCGGGATTTGCGATGAATGCCGCGTGTTCGGCGGCGGTCAGCTTCATCATCGCCGCGATGGCGGAGCCGAGCAGGACGCGCTCGATTCAGTTCTGGATGATGGGAAACCTCGGAGCGGTGCGTCCTGCGCTGCTCGCGGTGCTCGCGCTCGTTATGGCGGCGGGGGTGCTGTACTTTATCTCGCAGCGGCGTGTACTCGATCTCATGCTAATGGGGGATGAGATTTCCCTCAGCATGGGACGGGATCTTGCGCTCTACCGCAAAATATACGTTGCCGTTACGGCGGTGATGGTCGGGTGCGCGGTCTATGCCGCGGGCATGATCGGGTTTGTGGGGCTCATTGTCCCGCATGCCGTTCGGCTTGTGACGGGCAGCGCGCATCGGTATGTCATCCCTCTGAGCGCACTCGGCGGGGGCGCCTTCCTCGCGTGGGCAAATATCATCGGACGCAATATCGTCCCGGGGACGGAGCTGCCCATCGGCGTCACAACGACACTCGCGGGCGCACCGCTCTTCCTGTGGATGCTTTTTCGGCGTAAATACGGGGGCGGACGCGGATGAAGAACACGTTATACGCCTTGACGGCGGCGCTCGCGCTCCTGCTCACGGGCTGCGGGAGAGAAACGCAGAGAGAAGCGGAGCTGCCGGGGGCGGTCACCGTTGAGAATATCAATGTAGAAAACTACTTCGAACTGGGTGCGAACGTTGAGACTTTTGACCGCATCCCGGAGCGCGTCGTTATCATCGGCGCGAACGAATCCGAGCTGTTGATGGATCTCGGCGTGACGCACGGCGTGATCGCGGCGGTGCCGAGTCAGAACAACCCCACGTTTGGCATCAAGGAATGCAACAGGGCGGTGTTCGACTCCTTTCCCCCGATGAAACGCTCGGAGGTGAACGCGGAGCATCTGCTTGCGCTGAATCCCGACCTCATCGTGGCGCAGCAGGAGTTTTTCTCCAAAAATCGGCTCGGCAGCACTGCATACTGGAACGGCAAGGGCGTTCATACGATGGTGCCGCTCAACACGACCGCGCCGGGCAAGCTGAACGCCGTGGAGACGATCGCGCGCGAGATGAAGTTCGTCCGCGATATGGGCGCGGTATTTCGCCGTGACGCCGCCGCGGAGAAAATCATCGCGGATACCTATGCACGCATCGATTTGATCCGAGAGAAGGCGCGGGATGTGGAAAAGCCAAAGGTCATGATCCTCGACCTCATGAGCAGCATCGTCGCTTCCTATGGGCGCGACAAGATCGCGGGGGATATGGCGGCGGCAATCGGCGGCGATGTCCCGCATACGAGTGCGGCGGTCGGAACGGAGAACATCATGGAAGAAAATCCCGATGTCGTGTTCGTCGTCACTTATGACGAAAAAGAGCAGGAGGTTGAGAAAATACGAGAGAACCCCGCGTTCCGCCATCTCGGCTTCATCCAAAATAACCGGCTCTATCCCATTCCGCTGAAATTCGTCTACGGCCCGCAGACACGCACGATCGACGCCGTCGGCTACATGGCGAACCGCATGTATCCAGGGCTGTTTGATTTTGCAGCGGAGTATGATTTTGGCGTACGGTGAGGAGGGACTTGCATGAATACAGTGTGCCGGATGATGTACCTGCTGCTCGCCGTATTGCCTCTCTTGTTCGCCTTTGGCTGCGGAAAGGCTTCCGCGCCGCAGGCATCGGGCTATACGGTGACGGATGCGCAGGGGCGCGCGGTTGCGTTTGAAAAAAAGCCCGTGCGGATTTTGAGCTACGGGCTGTGGCTGGACAACATTGTGCTCGGGATGCTCCCGCCGGAGCGCCTCGTCGGCATCGACCACATGGCGGACGACCCGAACAGTTCCAACATCGTGGGCATCGCCGAGGGCATCGCGGAGAAAATCAATCACCCGTCGGCGGAGCGTGTGCTCGCCCTGCATCCCGACGTGGTATTCCTCGATGCCGACATCGACGCGGGACCCGCGCAGACACTGCCGGAACTCGGCATCCGCGTCGTCGCCTGCAAAAAGCCGCATAATGCCGAGGAGCTGCGCGCGGCCGTCCGCATGGTCGCCGCTGCGCTCGGCGAGGAGGAAAAGGGAGAGGCGCTCGTCGGACTCTTCGATGCGGAGCGGGAGGCGCTTGCCGGGAGGCTCAGAGAGGTGACGCAGGAGGCGCGTAAGACGGTCGTCGTCATCTCTATGTCGCCGACCTACGGCAGCCGCGGCGGCCTCTTTGACGGGCTGTGCGGCATGGCGGGCGTCACGAACGGCGCGGCACAGATCGGTCTCACGGCGGGACAGGCGCTCACGAAGGAGCACATCGTCGCGGTGAATCCGGATGTCCTCATCGTGCCCGTCTGGAACGACCACGGCAGCTACGACATCGAGAAGTTCAACCGGGAATACCTCGGCGACCCTGCGCTCCAAACGGTGCGGGCGATTCGTGACCGCCGGATTGCGCGCCCGCACGAGGGCTACATCTACAACGCCTCGCAGGATATGATTTTCGGCGCGCAGGACATCGCGCACGCGGCGTACGGCGACATCGTCCCGCTGCCCGTGCACCGCCATCTCTCGGTGGTTGAGGGGCTCGCGCGCTGAATATGTGTATGAGAAAGGGAAGAATCAGGATGAAAACAAAGAACCGGATGCTCAGCATCTGTGCACTCGCGTGTATGCTGCCCGTAACGGTACAGGCGGCAGAAACGGCGCCCGCCGTCGACGAGACTTCGAATATGGTGCAGACCGCAGATGTCAACGTCACGGCACAGGGGTATGAAAAGCCAACGCTTGACACGCCCGCGGACGCGACCGTCTACACGGCGGACGAGCTGAAGAAGACGGGCGCGCACGACGTGATCTCTGCACTGAAATACAAGAACGGCGTCCACTTTACGCAGATGGGACCCGACAATCAGAGCTGGATCACGGGGAATGCGGGCGTCAACCTGCGCGGCATCGAGAACGGGACGCTCGTGCTCATCGACGGGATTCCCGCGTCTTTTAACAACGTGAGCCATCTCGACATGCTGACGCTCGACACGGTTGACCGCGTCGAGGTCGTGAAGGGCGGCGGCTCCGTGCTCTACGGCTCTGAGGCGTTCGGGGGCGTTGTCAACGTCATTACGAAGAGCTCGTACAAGAACACGGCGCGGATCGCGGCGGGTGACCGCGGGCAGCGCGTCTATGCCGCGACGTTTGACCTCGGCCCCGTCGGGCTTGCCCTCAGTCAAACGCGGTACGGCGAGACGGGCAACATGACGGGACGAATTGGCAGCCTCACGATCAGCGGCGTGCCGACCCCTTACATGGTCGGGTTCGGAGACAGCCGCAAGGATCATGTGCGGCTGACCTATAAAATCAATGACCGGATGCGCCTTTCCTACATGTACAACGGCAAGAACCATTCGATTCACTACAACGACGCTGCAAAGCGCCTCCTCAAGTATTTCAAGTACGATGACGACGAACATTTCACGAGTTTTAACTACCGGGACAAAAAAGGCTGGACGGCGGACGCGTTCTACAATTATCGCTCGATTTCCAACCCTGATTATTTCGTTGTCAACCCCTCCGTTGTGGAGTGGGAAAAGAGCCGGCACCGGAATTTCGGCACGGACATCAAGAAGGTCTGGAAGGACGATGTGAGTACGACGCTCGTCGGGCTCTCGGTCAAGCGGCAGACCTATGTCAACGAGAATCAAAAATATGTGAGCTATTCGAATAGTTCGAGTGCAGTCAAACCGTACGCGAAGTTCGGCCCCTACGCGATGAACGAGTACTCGCTGCTCGCCTCGTATGACC
>ERZ773009.381-NODE-381-length-32358-cov-22.760920_pt1 | contig 32358 bp, 28 predicted proteins | sample MGYA00580663_ERZ773009 | MGnify/ENA primary metagenome ERZ773009 (study PRJEB29015, sample SAMEA2737969) | human oral metagenome | biome: human oral; feature: human-associated habitat; material: dental | place: China | collected 2026 ... | reverse complement strand
ATACCAGCTCCTTGATAAAGTCAGGCTGGTTGACCTTGAGCTCTGCGAACTCATCGGAGATGAGGAAGAGATGGGGCAGAGGTTCGGTTGCTTCCCCGTTCTTAAATTTCTTTTGATATTGGTTGATATGGTTAACTTCAAACTCTCTGAAGAGCCGCTCCCGACGGTGAATCTCCGCATTGATGGAAGCCAGCGCCCGCATGGATTGGGCACCGTCCAAGTTGGTAATGGTTCCCAAGAGATGGGGCAGGTTCTTGAAGAGATTGGCCATTCCCCCACCCTTGTAGTCGATGAGCAGAAAGGCTACATCGTGCGGGTGGAAGTTAACGGCCAGACTCAGGATATAGGACTGGATGGTCTCTGACTTCCCAGATCCGGTTGTCCCGGCAATCAGCCCGTGCGGCCCGTGAGCCTTTTCATGCAGGTTGAGGTAGACCAAGTCTTCTTTCCCCCGCAGGCCGATAGGCACCGCCAAGCTCTTATACGGCGCATTCTGTTGCCACTTTTGCAAGACTTGCAGGTCTGAGAAGGTCTCTGCCCCATACATCTCCATAAAGGTCACAGTATCAGGGATTGAGCTCTTGAGATTCTGTAAGTGATTGAGCGGCGCCAAGGTCCGAGCGATTCGCTCCTTGTCATAGTCTTCTGGGAAATGATCCAAGCGGAAGTCAATCTCTCTAAGGATTCCCTCTTCCATGACCAACTGCCCAGTGTTGCGGTCCTTGATATTGACAACTGTCTTGATATTCTCAGACAGCGAGCTCATCACATCCTGCACGAAGATGAGCGAACAGCCCAGGTCAGTCGGATCCTCTGTGAAGAACTCCATGATGATATGGTCGAGAATCAGCTTTTCATCTGTGACCAATACCACATAGTGAGGACTGTAGAGTGTCGTCTCCTGACGGGTCGCTTCTTCCTTCTGTGCCTTGCGCAGTTTTAGTATTTGGTTGAGACTGTTTAGGACCTGATCGTGCGTCCGTTGGTTATAGACAAAGCCACGGACGTTCAGCTCTTGCAGAGTCGCATGCGGCAGCCAGCGCAGCCAATCCCACTGATCGCGCTCCTCCTCTGGCATGATGGTAATCACCTGCACATCGTGGTAGGAATGAAATACCGCTAACTGCATAACCAAGAGCTGGAGCTGTTCCAGGACCAGATTGCGCGGACCGATATAACCGACCGGTCCATGGCTAAGATTAGCTACGATAGGAAGATCGGGAATTTTCTTATGCCGAGTGTAGAGAGCATAGCCCTCCTCTTCCAGCGCATCTTTCTTTCCACTCCGCTCCTCTTGACCATAGGTCAGCTTATAGGAGGTTGGCACCTGGCCAAGTCCCAAGCGATAGTAAAGAAAGTCAAAGTGAAGCGGTGTCTTCTCGTAGATGCGGTGGCTGTAGTCTGTCACCAGACCTGTCAGTTCGTTAATGTTTGGGAAATGGTAAAGCATGCCATCACGCTGCTCACGTTCCAGCTTGTTTAGCTCAATAGCCTTGTCTTTTAGATAGAGGTGATAAAGATCGATGCGCTCTTTCTTGTCTTCCTTGAACTTCTTGCGGTTTTTGAAGAAACCGCGCACCGAAAAGATAGCACTGGCGATTGACATCGTCACCGTAACGAGGATATAAATCCCCCGCGGCTGAACCAGTGTAATTAGCACCGTCACCCCAACCATGAGAAGTGGCGGCACAATCAGTCTCAAGAGTTCATCATTGGGCTTTTGAGGCTCCTTGCTTGGCGGAGCAATCTGGATCTTGTCCTCTGAACTCCGATAGATAATCCGCGGTGAGCGGTGATAGTCTGGATAGTCTGGATAAAAACCATGGCGAGAAGCGCCCCGCAAGGTCAGGTTAGAACTGACCGTAGCTGGACCCGTCACCCAGATTTCTTCTGGATAGACCTTGAGGCAGATACCTTCCAAGCTTAGCTCGTCGCCGGCTTCCAGCTGAATTTGGTCCCCTGTCCACTCAACGTGATTGAGGTAGACTTGACCTCGCATCTTGGTCAAAATCCAAGAATCATTTGTTCGCTTCAAGAGCAACTCCAAAGGTGCTTCCAGACTGATAGCTGCCCCCTTCTGGTCGCTGATGAGCAACTCTTTTCTGTCCAGTAAGTCATAAACGGCCGGTTCTGAATCAGATTGATACAAGGTCAGATTACCCAAGGTCAGACCGTCAGTTACGACACCCGTTTCTTCCCCCATCTGATAAAAGACTTGCCCTTCAGCTAGCTGAAGCTGGATAGGAGTCTCCTGATGAGGCAGGTAAAGCTGGGCCTTCTCACTAGCTGCTAAGAGAACTTTCTTGTCCTCTGTCAGCTGCAGCTCATAGCGCAGATGGTCTGTATAGATGATGATTGTCTTGCTCATACTTACTCCTTCGCGCTACTGCTAGATGACGCTTCACTGCTGGAGGAAGAGCTTGCTCCTGAAGAACCTTCCTCGCTAGAAGCGCTTGAGCTAGAATCACCAGTTAGAAGCTCCTTGCGGCTATCCCAGTATTTCTTATACTCGCCTTCCAAGGACTCAAGCTTAGTCTCCCGATCCTTACCAGACAAACTATCGTCCTCACGCACTTTTTTCATCTCCTGCGTCAAGGCATAGATGATCAGATCTGAGTCATTAATCCGTTTGGCTGTGTCCAAAGCATCTTCAAAATCATTACGTCCAACTTGAATCCAGTAATTGAGATACAAATCATCTGATTTCAGTGTGACATTGTTCAGGATGACCTTACGCTGATCATCGGAAAATTCCAAGCCTTGGATATAAGAGTAGGCTAGTTCATATTTCTGTGTATTCGGCAGACTCTTAGGAGAGATTCCTTCCAGCTCATCGATGACCTTACTGTAGTCCACTTTGATGAAGGCAGTATCCGCCTGTAACAGCTTCTCCTTGAAAGGATTTTGTATGAAAATCAGATAAATCAAAGGAATGGTCAAAATCACAACAGCTGCTGTCAGCCAGATGGTCGCCAGTTTGAAAATCTTATGCTGGCGCTTGGAGACTAGTGTCTGCTTCTCTGCTTCTTCTGCAGCCTTTTCCTGATAGGATTTCTCCAAAACAGCAACCGCATCTTCCAGACTGTCAGCCTCACGCAGTTCCACTAGGAAATCTGGCAGAGTTTCTAGCTCCAACGAGCCCTTGTAAAGCTCCATAAAGTCCAGATCTGCAAAGAGCGTCACCGCAAAGCACTTGGCCTGGCGCAAAAAGTCCTCCCGAGAAATAGCCTGAGGTGTCATGATGCCGGGAACTCCGCGATAAGCAATCTTCGCCTGCGCATCCTTGGTAATAAAGAGATTGCTAGGATGCAACAAAAAAGTAACCGGCAATTCCAGTGCCGCTTCTAGAGCAAAAACATTAAGAGCCAGACGAATCCGCTCAGAAATCGTGCGCTTTTCAATCTCTTCCTTGGACAGCCCCAAAGGCTCAATCTGATAGGTGAAGTAGACACTATCGTGGTCGGCCTTAGTCTCCTGTTCCAAGAAAAGCGGATGGTGCAGGTCCAAAAGCAAGAGCTCCCGCAAATCTTGCGTTGCTACATCCGAACGCTTCAGTGTTAGGCTCCAATTCTTGTCATTTTTTTCATAGATAAACTCTTGTTCAGCAAATACAAATTTTTCCTCAGTCACCTTAAATCTCCTCAATCTCTACTAAATCTCCTGTTGTGACTGGATAATCAGCCAAAACCTTGCCCTCATCCAGTATCAGCCCCTTGTTAATAATCCGCAGCTGATACTTATGGCGCTTCCCTTCGATATTGAAAATCTGATCAATCTCCCGAATGAAACGACGGACCTCAATCCGCTTAGGAATGCGAATATCCACGTCCTTATCCCGCAAACGGAGGGTGATGTTGATATGTCCTTCCATTTTATACTTCTCCCTTACTGATACGATAGCTGACAAAGACAGTCATACTGACCAAGAGTATGGCTGCTACAAAGTAGACTACTCCTGGCAGAAAATCATCCCAGCTGCTTTCTTCATCGCTTTTCAAACTCGTCTGCAGCTTGGACAATTTTTCCGTTCCCGGCTGAAAAAGCTCCTTGGAATGGTAAATATCCGTCGGCCCCTGTATAGCAGAAAACAGTTGTCCCGCTTCTGTGGCCAACTGTTTATTTTGATACTGCTTCATTTCCTGAATTTTTTCCTGATTCTCAGCAACGAAAAGAGACTTGGTGCCTTCCGATTGTGCACCAAAGTTCAGTTCTTGCTCTTTTTCAATCCGCGAATTATCTATCTGCAGGCGATTATCCTTTAGCTCATCTGCGGCGACAGCCGTCACCGCAAACGAACTTAGAAGTAGGAATAAAAACAGAATTCTTTTCATACTCTTTTAAACTTCCTCAGTTTTTAATGTTCTAGTCTTGATAAAGATATTAGCTGCAACTAGCAGAGCCAGCAAGACAATCAGACCAAAGATGGCAAAGAAGCCAGCGGTCTTGCCGTCAAAGTAACCTGACAGCATGCCTTCTAGCACAGACAAGGCATTCAAACTCTTGATAAAGGCCGGGAAGCCAGTCAGACTAGCTGTCGTACCAATAGCATTAGATAGGTAGACAAAGCTGATAATCATGAAGAAAGCTAAGCCCATGCCCATCACGCGCAGATGCTTGAGGAATAAATACTGCCCCTGAATCAAGACAAAGCTAGCAACCACAATCAACAAGACCCAAGATGGAACATATTCCTTGCCGATATGAAGCTGCATGCTGGAGACAATCCCAATGACCAGACCAATCGTCAGAGACAGGAAGCCTAGAATGCCCACAGTCATAATATCTGTATCTTGTAGTTTATTAAGCTTAAAGCGATCTTTAACCTTGCGCACAATATTTTGCGTTGCAAAGATATAGGCCGTAAAGAGACTAACAACCTCCAACAAGAGAATCCAAGTAAATGGACGGTAAACATTGACAGTCGCTTTGACAGATGAAGAAGACTGAGCAACTGGATTAGACAGGAAGTCCAGTAACACTTCATTAGGAACCCCGTTCTCATAGGCATTATTAAGAACCTTGACAAAGGACTCCACAAAGTTGCCATTATCTTCCAATTCCTTATTGAATTGCCCCATCAAGCTCTCAGCATTCGCAGACAGTTTCTCTGTTGTTCCTTGTGCATTTTCCAGCTCACGATTGAAGCTGCTGAAAATCTGGTTGACACTATCAGCTGCTTGCACATTGGTCTGTGAAGAAGACTTAACGCCAGAAGTCGAAGACAGCAAGGATGAGAATTCTGAATTCAGAGATGACAAATCAGCATCCGTCTTATTCAGTGCATCAGTAGAGGATTCTCGTGAAGTCCTCATGCTTTCCACCTTCTCTGTCAATTGAACATACAAAGCCATCTGCTCCCTCATGCTGTCTGTCAGGGCCTTATTGCTATCTTCAATCTGTTGAAGATTAGCTGTTAAGTCTGGTCCCAATTTGTTCAGCTCACTCAGAGCATTATCCAATCTCTCTTTAATGCTTCCATTTTCTTCAGTTTTTTTCTGATTATCTTGATTTTGATTCTTATTATCTTGATTATTAGCTTTTTCAATACTGTCCTGATAACCCTTAAGGTTGCTTTGAACAGCATCAAACATCAGATTAGACAAAGCCTTGGAAACATCTTCATTTTTGAGTTTGACAAAAGCAGAATAGACATCCATCAGATTTTTAGCATTTTGGTAAGCAGAAGAAAGTTCTTGGACTTTAGCACCGTATAAAGCGGCAGCTTTTTGAGCTTCCTTTACATTCACAGGTGCGCTAGCAATCGCGACGCCATTCAAAGAAATATCGATTTGGGTATCGAATGGATTGGCTACAGCATCACTAGCCACACTGTATTGAACAGAAAAACTACCATTTGCATCTAAGTCAATCGCCTCACCAACTGTTACTGGTTTCCCATTGTAAGTAATAGAGTTAACTGTTACCCCAGCCGGTGAATGAACAGAAACAGTAGCTTTGCTGCCGGCTTGGCCACTGACCTGATCGGTAGTAGAACTGGCTGCTTGATTTGCCGCAACTGCTAGTGCTCCCAATTCATCAGCTCCATTTCCTTTTGCTCCTCCAAACTGCTGAGCCGCTTCATAATCAAAACCATTCATCGAGACAGAAAGTTCGAATTCCTTTTCAGCAGGATAGTTTTTTGGTACAGTCGCCAATGCTGCGATTATTTGGTTTCTCAGAATCTCTTCATAGCTATTGAGGGCAGTCGAACCATCCCTTCCGAGCAATGTTTCCAAAGTAATTGATGTATTTTCATCGACACCATAGTAGGATGCTAATTTTGTCTTAACAAATCCTTCAATGTTTTCTTTAGTTGTATGCTCATCCAATTTAGCACGTTCAGCCTTCAAACTATTTGTTAAAGCTGTTATTTGATCATTAACATCTCCAGTTAGTTGTGCATAAGACTTATCTGCACTTTCGGAAGAACTCAACTGCTTTTCCAATTCTTTAAGTGTCGTCTCCATTTTAGCATAAAGCTCTTGAGTATTATTATGGACAACTTTTTCGTCCATTTCCATCAGTTGCTTCATAAATGCGGCATAGTTAACTTGGTCATCCGCTCGCTGTTTGAGAAGACTATCAAAATTCTTTCCATAAGTGGCCTGAGAGTTATCCAAGTCGTCAAAAGCCTTAGCATAAGTCTCCAGAGTCGTCTTCAGAGAGTTATTGGCTTCGACAGATGAGGCAGACATACTAACCAACGTTGGGAAGATATTCTTAGACCCAATAGCAGACTCCAACAAGTTGGTTCGATAATTGCCAATATTGGTAATTTGCACCTCTGAACTAGCCTGCACATTTTGCTGGGCTGTATAAAGATTGCTCAGGATACTAGCCATATACATATCAACCAACTGGCTATTCAAATCCGCGATAATATCCTTAGCTAGATTATTAGCTTCATTTTCAATCTGCTGATTTCCAGCAGCATTGACCTTATAAGTGACGATTGTCCGATCTGCGCTGATAGCATTAACATCTAGCACCTTCTCTGAAAAGTCACTTGGAATCGTTACGACCAGTTGATATTTGCCATTTTCGAGACCAGTATCCGCAGCTCCACGCGTCACAATATACCAGTTTTGAGAGTCATCTCGTTCCAGATTCTTGACATAGCTAGCACCAAGATTGTACTCTTTCTTGTCAACCTTGACAGCCCGATCCTCATTGACAACCGCAACATTCAGTTTAGTCTTTTGGTCTGTTTTGATCTTGCTGTCTCTAGCACTGCTTGTATTCTTTTGCACTGCGACATTCAGCGTCACTACTGCAGCCAGCAAGGCGATAACCAAAACAACGTTTCCTATATACTTAAGTAATTTTTTATTTCCCATGGATGTAAATTTCTTTTTCTTTTTAAATTTCTTTAGTTTATTGTTACATAAAAAAGCACACAGAAAGACACAAACAGCTCTAACAGTCTAATTCAGATATTGATTCAGATTGTCAGAGCTTGCCTTTACATTGCAGCGATTTTCTTATCAAACATGAAAGAAACTGCCATTTTTTCATTTTTAATCTTTACAAAAATAGGAAGGCTCTTGCCTTCCTAAAGCCGTTATAACAAAATTAGTGAATTTGTGCAGCGATATCTTGGTCAGTTTGCTCAACAATGTCAGCAACTTTAACCAATTGAGCATTAATATCTTGAAGCAAGGTTGCAAATTCTCTGATTTTTGGAGTCAATTCATTGAATTGTGCTTCAAAGCTATCAAATGCAGAACCATCCCAGTTATCTGAGATAATACCTTGTTCACGAGTCAATTCATTAAGAACTTGAGTTACATTTTCAGAACCTTGAGTGTATCTTTGCGCAGATGTGCGTAGATCTTCTGGAGTTAATTTAATTTGTGCCATAGTTGTTTCTCCTTTAGCAAATTTATATAACGGGTACATTATATCAATAATCACTTTATGTTTCAAGCTTTTAATGATATTTTTTTCAAAAATATGTTGACACATTGTCAACCCGTTTCGTCGAATCTTTTGATACTATAACGTTTATGCCTGTTAGACTCAAGCCTTTAAAACCCCAATTTCTCAAAAATAAGCTGATAGTTTTCTTGGATTTGGTCTAGGCTAACAGTAATCTCTTCACGATTATGGTTGTTCTTAACAGTCACCTGACCGCTTTCCACTTCGCTTTCACCCAAGGTGATAAGAGTTTTGGCCTTAAAGATATCTGCGGATTTGAACTGAGCCTTGAGCTTGCGGTCAAGATAATCCCTCTCTGCTGCAAAGCCCTGTGCGCGGAGAGCCTGCACTAACTCCAAAGCTCTTCCATTGGCACTAGCTCCTAGAACAGCTACATACACATCCAGAGCGGTTTCAATCGGCAACTCTACTCCTTGCTTGTCAAGTACGAGAAGCAAACGTTCTAAGCCCATACCAAAGCCAACACCTGGTGTTTCAGGTCCGCCAAAGTAAGCCACCAGCCCATCATAACGGCCGCCAGCACAAATAGTCAGCTGACTGCCAGCCACCTCTGTCGTAAACTCGAAAATTGTGTGATTATAGTAGTCTAGCCCACGAACCATGTTGGTATTGATAACATAAGGAATCTGTAAGGTCTCTAGCATAGAACGAACAGCCGCAAAGTAGGCACAGCTTTCCTCATCCAGATAATCCAGAATAGACGGAGCACCTTCAACAGCGACCTTATCCTCGGGCTCTTTAGAATCCAGCACGCGCAGCGGATTCTCCTCCAAGCGCCGTTGGCTATCGGCTGAGAGGCTAGCCTTCAGTGGAGTCAGATAATCAATCAAGGCCTGGCGGTAAGCAGCTCTGCTCTCAGGATTCCCCAGCGAGTTAAGCTCCAAGCTGACATTGGTAATACCAATATCCTTGAAAAATTGAGCCACCATGGCAATCATTTCTACATCTGTAGCAGGATTGCTAGATCCAAAGCACTCTGCACCAATCTGGTGAAACTCCCGCAGACGGCCAGCCTGAGGCCGCTCATAGCGGAACATAGAGCCCATATAATAGACTTTGACAGGCTTTTGCACTTCAGGAGCAAAAAGTTTATTCTCTACATAAGAACGCACCACAGGCGCTGTCCCCTCTGGACGCAGCGTGATATGACGGTCGCCCTTATCATAGAAGTCATACATTTCCTTAGTCACAATGTCTGTCGTATCCCCGACAGAGCGGCTAATGACTTCATAGTGCTCAAAAATTGGCGTACGAATTTCACCGTAATTATATTTTCTAAATGTCTTGCGGGCAAAGTCTTCTACATACTGCCACTTGGCTGATTCCTGAGGAAGAATGTCCTGAGTTCCTTTAGGTTTTTGTAATTTCATCTTCTGACCTCCGCCTTCTTTAGTACTTATATTCTATCATAAGTCCGCCATTTTGAGGAGCCCGAAAGGGATTTTTCATTTGGAAGAACTAAATCCGTTTTCATGTTCCAAAATAGCTTGAAAAAAAGTCTGAATTGTGAGAAAATAAAAACAATTCAACTCAGATAGAAGGGAATAGCCATGAGAGACGATATCAAAATCAATGATCGAGCAGCTGCAATTCAGGATAAGTTGGTGGAGAAGCTCGAGCGTATTTACGATCCGGATGTAGAGCTGGATGTCTATAACTTAGGGCTGATTTATGAAATCAACTTAGACGAAAACGGCCACTGCAAGGTTGTCATGACCTTTACCGATACAGCCTGTGATTGTGCTGAGAGTCTGCCCATCGCCATCATGGACTCTCTTAAGAAAATTGAAGAGATTGAAAGTGCCTCTGTCGAGGTTACTTGGTCTCCTGCTTGGAAAATCACCCGTATCAGCCGCTTCGGCCGCATTGCTCTGGGAATCAGTCCTAGATAAGAAGGAACTTAGTTTATCTACATTTAAAATAAAAACACCAAACCCGCTAGAAAAACTAGCGGGTTCTTTTGTCATATATAGGCTATTTCTTACCTGTTTCTTCTGGTTTCCAGAAGTCAGTAACAGCACCTTTAGCGGCAGACGATACCATGTGAGCATATTTACCAAGTACCCCGCGACTATAAAGCGGTGGGATAGTTGTTTCTGCCTTACGTTTCGCCAGCTCTTCGTCAGAGACTGCCATGGAAATTTCCTTGGTATCTTGGTCAACCGTGACCATATCGCCCGTACGAAGATAGGCAATCGGGCCGCCATCCTGAGCTTCTGGAGCAATGTGTCCAACAACCAAGCCATAAGTACCGCCTGAGAAGCGGCCGTCAGTTAGAAGGGCCACCTTGTCCCCTTGACCTTTCCCTACGATGATAGAAGAAAGTGACAGCATTTCTGGCATACCAGGGCCACCCTTTGGTCCAACGTAGCGAACTACAACCACATCACCATCGACCACTTCATCGGCCAGTACCGCATCAATAGCGGCTTCTTCTGAGTCAAAGACCTTGGCTGGTCCAACGTGACGGCGCACTTTAACACCAGAAACCTTAGCAACAGCGCCGTCTGGAGCCAGATTACCATGCAAGATAATGAGCGGACCGTCTGCACGTTTTGGATTTTCAAGCGGCATAATGACCTTTTGACCTGGTGTCAGATCAGCAAATTCCGCCAGATTTTCTGCTACCGTCTTACCTGTACAAGTGATGCGATCACCATGCAGGAAGCCATTTGCCAAGAGATATTTCATCACAGCCGGTACTCCACCAACCTCGTAAAGATCTTGGAAGACATACTGACCTGACGGTTTCAAATCAGCCAAATGCGGTACCTTCTCTTGAATGACATTAAAGTCATCAAGTGTTAGCTCAACATTGGCCGCGTGCGCCATGGCCAGCAAGTGCAGAGTAGCATTTGTAGAACCACCCAGAGCCATAGTCACTGTGATTGCATCTTCAAAGGCTTCACGTGTCAAAATATCAGACGGCTTCAGCCCCATCTTCAGCATTTTCACAACAGCACGACCAGCTGCTTCGATATCCTCTTGCTTGTCTTTAGACTCAGCAGGGTGAGAAGAAGAGCCTGGCAGGCTCATGCCCAGAACTTCAATAGCCGTCGCCATAGTATTGGCTGTATACATACCGCCACAGCCACCAGGGCCAGGGCAGGCATTACACTCAATGCGTCGTACTTCCTCAGCAGTCAAGTCACCATGGTTCCATTTCCCAATTCCTTCAAAGACAGAAACCAAGTCAATGTCATTGCCGTCCAGATTCCCCGGCGCAATCGTTCCGCCGTAGGCAAAGATAGCAGGAATATCCATGTTAGCAATGGCAATCATGGAGCCTGGCATATTTTTATCACAGCCCCCGATGGCTACAAAGGCATCCACATTGTGCCCGCCCATGGCAGCCTCGATGGAGTCTGCGATGATATCGCGTGAGGTCAGAGAGAAGCGCATGCCTGGCGTTCCCATGGCAATCCCGTCCGCAACCGTAATAGTCCCATACTGGACAGGCCAAGCTCCCTCTGCTTTGATACCTTCCTTGGCTAGCTTGCCCAAGTCATGCAAATGGATGTTACAGGGTGTATTTTCCGCCCAAGTGGAAATCACCCCAACAATAGGCGTTTCAAAATCTTTATCAGTCATCCCTGTCGCACGAAGCATGGCACGGTTAGGAGATTTTACCATACTGTCATAAATCTTACTTCTGTGACGAATATCCTTATCTGTCATAGCTTTCCCTTTCATTGCAGTAATCTTTGTGCTTTATTATACCACACTTAGGCTGTATTTTACAGAGGAAAATTTTTAAATTTTCAGAATTTTTCAAAAAATGAATTTTCCTTAAAAATAATAAAATTCTAAAAAGTGCGAACCAATTTACCCCCACGGATATCCAACACAATCACCTCAGAATTCCCGCCTATACCGCTACCAGAACGCTCTCTCAAATCATAGCCTACTAGGTAATAACCATCCCAAAATTGACTGTAGTCTAACTTTTTAAGCTTTTGAAAAAATACTCCGGAGTACTTATCTCTAGCTTTCTCATCATCATACAAATCATCAACTAATAGCTCATAGTTCACTCGAAGCTGCAGAGTATGTTTTTGCAGATAAGACTCGACATCAACATTATAATAACCATTGAGAGGCAGGCCTTTCTGCCTGTTCTTTTGGAAATCCTGAACTAGCTCTGCTTGCCCAGCATCCAGCATTTCTGAGGTTATTTGATTATCATCCTGATGAAGCACTTCCATTGTTTCACCTGAAATTTCTTTTAAAGTCAGATCCTCATCTTCTAGCTTTTTGAAGACCGACTTCATTTTCTTAAACTGCTTCTGAACATAAGTCTGCTGCCACATGGCTTCTAGCTGAATGCTATCATCTAAGCCAGTTTCAGTTTCCTCAGGCACGGGACTTAATCTTGAAGCTTCGTATTGCTTGGTTGTCGGATCATAATCCACGCTATCTGAGAAGGTCAAAAGTCTTCCATCAATCTTTTCTTTATAGCTAAAGTCCATGGTCTCACCATAACCTGCCGGTCTATCGTAGTTTTTGACTGTCACTTTCCCCTTGTATCCCATTCTTTGGAAATCCATAGTCAGATGCTTTTCCACTTCTTTCATAGTTTGATAATCACGAAAACTTTTCACCCCCCCAAAAGACTAAAATAATACACATGATTCCCAGCCAGAATAGACTAAGTAATTTTAATGCTGCTTTCATAGTCCGCCTCCTTTGTTCCTATTATAGCATACGGAAAAACCGGTTTCTTTTAAAAACCTAAGCAGAAAAGATTTAAAAAAATCTGTCAAGTAACTTTACTTTACAAAAAAGTTTTGTTATACTGTTAAAGTTGATGAAAATCATCAAATTGAATCGAATTCATAATCTAAAAGGAGAAACAAACAATGGCAGTACCTGCACGTCGCACTTCAAAAGCGAAAAAAAACAAACGCCGCACTCACTACAAAGTGACAGCTCCAACTGTATCTTTTGACGAAACTACTGGTGATTACTCACGCTCTCACCGTGTATCCCTTAAAGGATACTACAAGGGCCGTAAGATTGCCAAAGCTGCTGCAGCAGAATAATAGAAGGGAGCTACCATGCGCGTAAATATCACACTTGAACACAAAGAATCTGGTGAACGCTTGTACCTTACTTCTAAAAACAAACGTAACACTCCAGACCGTCTTCAATTGAAGAAATACTCACCAAAACTTCGCAAGCACGTTGTGTTTACAGAGGTTAAATAATTGAGATAAAGAAAATCCTTTGAAATCAACATTTCAAAGGATTTTTTCTTTTGATTTTAGCAAAATAACTGAATTATAACTGATTAAAATTTGAATACATAAAATTTTGATATAATTATCATAAGAAAATCTTTAAAGGTAGATAATATGAAAAAGACAAACAGAATCAATTTCACTAAAAAAATTTCCGAAGTTTCCAAACAAATTGAAGAAGTCAAAATCACTTGTTTTTATATGTTGAGTACTGACTTATACAAAATAGACAATAATAATTTAACAGAAATAATAATTAAGAAATTTGAAAATCATCCTGCTACAATTATGACATTAATAGCAACCGACAATAAAAAACTTTTTCAAAAAAAACATAAATCATGGAAAATCCCCAAAGAGTTACGACATTTAAAAAGCGAGGTAGACGAGAAAACAAATTACTATTTAGATTTATATTTTACAAAACTAGAAAATGCAAAACAAAATTATCTATCCGGTGCTAAATCTAACCAATTTGTTAAATTTGTTTTTGCACCTCTGATAGAATTAAGTTTAGAAGATGAATTACATTTTTTCTTTGTTACGCTCACTATTTTTCAAAACGGATCAATAATAATAGAATTATTTGAGGACTTAAGATCTTCATTCTATGCTATAGACTTTTTCAGTTCCTATACAAAAATGAAAGCCAAAATGTTTCCTGATTTCAAACAAAAAAGTCGAATATATTCTTATAATTCAAGTCAACAACTTTTTGACATTTTAAATTACATTAAACAGGAGCTGTCATCTATAAATGGAGGAATACAATTAAGTGAACGTTACTTTTTCTTACATTTTATCACTAATATGAACGAAATGAATAAATTAGATTTCTTTAAAAAAGATAAATTATACACTCACATGGTTAATGCAGCTCCAAATGTTCCAGCAGATCCATTTTCTAAAGAACGGTCAAAACATTATTTAACAAACTACTTTGATTTAGATTATATTAATTATATAAACAAAGGTGCAAATTATATCATATGGAATAACGACAATCCTAATAATTTTGAATCTAATTTTCTAAAACAAGCTAGCTTCTTTTTATCTTCAGCTACTCCGTTCTTTCAGTTAGTTTGTCTAGATGAAACTATTATGGACGGACTCGAAAAATTTCAACTTTCAAATGATAAACAGCTAATTAAATTTAATGAGTGGATTCACAACTATAAAAGATCTTCTCTTTTTATCTATCGAATCAATCATCGAGCTGTTTTTGACTTGTTTACTCATTTACAAAAGAACTCTTACTTTAAGCATGATGAATATATAGAAAAAATTAAGCAAGAAGAATTCAATTTATTAAAAAAGCGAAACCAATTTAATGAGTTACAAAAGAATAGAATTATGGAAATTATGCTTTTCATTGTTAGTTCGGTTTCTGTTCTTCAGATTGTAGATATTTTTACTAATAATATTAAAATTTTATCAATAAGTGCTTTGATTACTATCCTTTTGGCTATTGGAATACTAATGCATAGAAATCATAAATGATATTTAAAACCTTTGAAATGTTGATTTCAAAGGTTTTTTTATTTTGGCTTCAATTCCTAATTAATCAACACACTTAATAGCAGGTCTCGAAAAAAATTATGCCTCCTCTTTCTGTCTGAGTTCAAAGAGGTCTTCTACTTTCAGATTAAAAACTTGAGCAATTTTGAGAGCCATTTCCAGCGAAGGATTGTAGCGGTTATTTTCCAAGTGCAGAATTGTCTCGCGCCTCATGCCGATGCGGTCGGCTAGCTCCTGCTGGGTCATGCCCATGGATTCGCGAACGGATTTGAGATTAGTGATAATCTTGCTTTCTTTGGCCATGGTTATCCTCTCCGTTCTAAGATAAGATAGACAACCGCAAAGATGCAAATCAAGGCAGCTATGCTAATAAAAATCTGGCCCATGTAAAGAGTGAAAGAACCCATGTATCCAATGATAACTGCTAGGATCATCAGTGCGCCTAGTATAAAAACAAACATCAAGCTAGCTGCCTTAGCTAGATTAGCATAGAAACGTTCGTCTGGAGTTTCCTTGACATTTTTCAAAGAGAAAAAACCAAATACAATCACTTCAATAACGAGGCCAACTCCCAAAATCCATTCTTTAATGCCAGATCTTACGCTTGGGGTCGCAACCCAAATCCCTACTGTATAAAAAATGGTTGCTGCAAACAGAAGCATCGTGTACAGCTTAGCAGACAAGTCAAAAATAGTCTTTCCCTTACCTTTCTGACTCTTAGATGCCCATGGTTTCATGTGTAGCCAGCCCCAAATAGCTACAATCTGACCTAACACTGAAATCCCAACAATAATCAACTTGGGCCCCCAACTAAGATTAGAACCAAATAAAACAGTAAAATCAATAAAGAGAGCTGCGGCAATCATCGCAATGAGGCCACCCGTTTTTTGACTTTTTTTCATGATAGACTCCTTTCCTAGTGTTAGAAATATTTAACACCCTTTATGTTATAAATATATCACACTTCAATTTGGAAAGCAAGAATTTATGTGCTAAGGTGGCAATTATTTGAAAAAATTCTATAATAAAAGCCCTTGCCAGATAAATAACCAGCAAGGTCCTATGTTTTTATTGATTATTCAAGAATAGCAAAGTCCCTTATTCCATCTCTCTGAGATAGTTCAAAGCTTCGTTGAAGGTTTTGACAGGGACGATTTTCATTTTACTCTTGATTTTGATAGAAGCACGAAGTGCCTCATGGTAATTAGAGCGCAGCTTGGGATTGTACTGGGCAATATCGGCGTCAATGGTGTCATCAGGAACAAAGAAAATCTCCGCGCCTGCCTTATCGGCAGCCATGACTTTCATCTCTATCCCGCCAATCCGGCCAACATTTCCCTTGTGGTCAATCGTTCCAGTACCAGCAATCGTTTTTCCTTTGGTAATGTCTTCAGACACGAGCTGGTTGTAAAGCTCCAGACTGAACATGAGTCCACCAGAGGGACCTGCTACACCGTTGCTCTTAAACTCTGTCAGAGGATTCATGGCAACACTGGCTTTAGAACCCAATTCGATTCCCAAACCAGGCTTACCAGTTGTCTCATCCACAATCACAGGACCGCTAGCCAAACCGATTACACCATTACGGCTGTACTCAATTGATACCACATCGCCGACTGTCCGCTGTTCCATCTGATCAACGATGTCGTATGGGCTAGTGTAAGTCTGATTGTCAATCTTTAAAATCACATCACCTCGCTGCAGCTCCTTTGACAGAGGCGTCTCACTGCTGATGCCACCTACATAAATCTCTTTATGTCTAATCTCAACAGTACGACCAGCAGCCTGATAAGCCACCTGCAAGGCATTGAGATGGGAAGACCCCATAGTGCTGTTCTCTCGCTCTTCCCGTCCCTTTTCCTTATCGAAATAGTTTTCAGGAACAGAGACATACTCTGTTTCCAGCCTGTAATTAGGTAGCAGAGTTAAAAAGAGACTGAACACTCGGGCCTTGGAAACACCAACAGCCATGACATAGATTTTACCTTTTCCTTTATCAGTTCCTCCTTGAACTTGGACAAAGTCTTTGGCATTCAAAGCCGGCCTCACGGTCTCTAATTCATAAGGGAGAGGAATAAAGCCTATCCCAGTTAGCACCAAAGCTGTTATTAAGATTCTTGTTACTGATTTCATACCCTTCCTCTTGTTTCTATCAAGTATTGTCTGGTCTTTCTACTTCCTAAATTAATCACCAAAATCCACCACTTCTGCATCATTTTCCATCAGAGTATCAGCAAAAACTGTCCGAACAACCAGAACAAATACACAGTAAAAGCTACTGAAAACTAGGACAGGAATCATCTGAATCAAGCCAAGTAAATCATCCAGTTCCCCCAGCAAGGGACCAATATACTGCCTTATCAGATCCATCAGGAGATGAGTGCCCAGCCCAATTAGACCACCAAAAGAAGCTAGAAAAAAACTGAGCAGAACATAACGCCCCCTGCGCTCCTTCATCAGCAAGACTGACTTTCTCAAACAGCCATAAAAGGAAAGCGGCTTGGCCAGATTGTCTCTGGAGCTAGTATCCTGAATGATATAAGACAGCAAAAAGAAGTGCGAATCAACCAGATAAGTGAAGAGCAGGTAAAAGACCATGAACAAGAAAGGAAAGAGAAACTGGAAAATCACAATGGCCTCTGGACTTACTGCCCTCCGATAAAAGGCAAAGAGACTAGCCACCCCAAGATTGATACCGATTGCCGACCAACCCATGTACAGAATCAGAACCTGGACTGCACTGACAATGAAGGAATAAAAGAGGCGAGTAAGCAAGCCATCTGAGATACTGTACCAAACCGCATAGCCAAAATAGAGCTTAACCATCTGCGGATTTCGTATCACTGTCAAGGCAAATTTATTGACATAAGCAAAACCGAAAGCAATTATAAATGCCAAACAAGTCAAGACTAAAATGGACCGGTAAGACCAACTCGAAACCAGCGGAAAAAGAAACCAGCCCAGCACTGCAAGCGGGATTCCGACCAGCAAAAGGCCTTTCAGCCAGACAAAATAATATTCTGTAACAAAAATCCAAGCTTCTCTGAAAACCCTTGTTACTTTTACATCATTCATCGTTCATTATCCTAAATCCTAAAACCCTTTCTAATTTTTTCATAAATATTAATCTCCAAAATTAACTATTTCCCGATCATAAGACATCAGGATGTCAGCCATAACCGAACGGGCTGCCAAGGCATAAATCAGCAAAAAGCCATTTATCATACTAACAATCATTCCCACAATATTAGACACACCAGCACTAAAAAGTAAACTCAAAATTTCTATCAGACCCAATACTACAGGAATAAGCTTTAAGACAAGCTCTACCAGTAAGTAACGCCCCCTCTGACCATTCATACAAGAAAAGGACTTGCCCAAGCTGCCAAAGGCTGACAGAGGACGCAAGAGATTATCAGAGGAGTTGGTATCCTGAATAATATAGGGCAATAAGAAGAAGTGAGAGACTATAAAATAGCTGTAAAACAAATGGAATACCAAGTTAAACATTGGTGCTATCAAAAAAAGCAGGAAGAGCATACTAGCTATCTTCTCTTGATTTTTTGCAACCCAAATAAGCCCGGTTCTCATAATCTCTTGAAAATTTGCATCTGTCATCAAGAGATTATAGAAGTATACAATAAGAAGTAATATAGCCAAGAAAGATATAAAGACGTAAATAGACATAGAAAGCAAACGCCCAAAAAAGCCATCAGAAATACTGTAGCCAACAGCCCTCCAGAAGTTTCTTCGCACCATCTGCGGATTACGAACCATGGTCAAGGAAAACTTATGGATATAAGCAATCACAAAAGAACATAGAAATCCCAGCAGAATTATACTTGGAAGAAATGTAGAAGTCAATGGAGAAAAAAATAGAATTAACAGCCCCAGAATAAAAAACGGCAGTTGAATGATAGCAAGCCCTGCTGTCCATACAAAAAAGTAATCAACAGTCAGTCCCCAGGCTTCCTTTAAAACATCGCTTACATCAAACTTTCTTTTCATAAATCCCCTAATTAAGTCATTTTTCGCCATAAAAGACGATGTCGCAGAAGCAAGTTTTTATTTTTTAGTCCTGAGAGGATGATTAGGAATTTTTAGAGCCCCATAGAACAAGAAAAACCCCGTCAGTCGCCTCACCAAAAGAAATTCTTTCTATAATAAAGCAAGCTGAGACATGATTGTCCCAGCCACCTTAACCTTTTTTCAAAAAATTTCGAATACGAATCATAATCTTGCTTGACCAAGTTTTGTCAGATGCGTATCTTACATTGATAGCAGCCATGCTCTTACCATTGTAGAACTGACCGCCAGGCTTGAGATAGTGCTCGCTGAGATAGCGGGCAACGGTATCTATACCATCGTCAAATGTTGCGAAATTTCCTGCACTGGAAAAAGGACTGGAGTCATAAGCCATGAAACCAAACAGGTTGTGCTTGGCCTGAGCAATCTGACTGCGGCCGTAATCCGATTCGTGAATAGCCAGCCCTACGAGAAAAATTGCATTAACTCCATGATCTTTCTCTGCTTTTTTGAAAGCTTTTCCCAATCCAGCCATCGGTGTGCCAGCCAGACGACTATCAATGAAATCGGCTGACACTGTGCTTGGCACTGTTACATCTTCTGAAAAGACGACTGCTCCTGTTTTCTTGGCCTGAAACTGATCTGACACCTGAACTAAAGACGGATCCAGACTGGCCTTTTCATTTGCCGCTAGGCGGCTGACAGGCAGCACACTGCCTGAAAGGACAGTAGCTGTCGCCAATGCTATGATAACTTTTTTCTTCCTAAACATTTTTTCTATCCATTTCTATGTCGCTTTTGGTTTCCTAGATTCCTCCCCAGAAATATAGGATGACTGCCATGATGCTCATAGCAGGACCAAAAGGGACTTCTTCTTTCAACTTAAATTTGAATTTCTTAAAGATGGTTGCGATTAAGAGAATAGCTCCAGCCACAAAGAAAGAACCATATCCCAAAATCAGCGTATTCAAAGGGCTAAACCAACTGCTCAGGGCAGCTAAGTAAAGGATGTCTCCCATCCCGAAAGCCTCTTTCTTGTAATAAGCCTTGGCCCCAAAATAAATGAGAGAGTAGAGACCAGCGCCGACTAGCAGCGAAAGGAGCAGGTCCCAATTAAACTCATTGGTAAAAAACGTAACAGCCATGCGGCCCAGCCAGAAAACCAGCAGAACCGAGTCCGAGATGTACTGAGTATCAAAATCAATATAACCGATAATGAGGCAAAGCGACACCAAAAGACAGGCTGAAACAACCATCCATGGTCCCTGATCTTGAAAGATCAGATAAGAGGCCAGCCAGAGCATACCCGTCAGGAGCTCCACAATGAGATAGCGCGGTGAAATCGGCTCCTTGCAGTGCTTACATTTAAAGCCCTGCATGATAATCGACACAACCGGAATCAGCTCCACCGAAGTCAAGACATGGCCGCAGGACGGACACATAGACCGACCTTTGGCAATGCTCTTTTCCAGTGGCACACGGTAGATGACGACATTGAAAAAGCTCCCAAATACGACACCTAATATAAATACTAAACTTGCAATCATAATTTTTCCCTTTTTATACTCTTTGAAAATCTCAGGTGACGATGTCAAACTTCGACTTCCCTTGAGTATCACTTAGATGCCAGAATGATGGATACTTGCCCCTCCTCCAAACTTAATGAAAATACCATATCTGTTTCTGTATTGTTTTGAATGGTCAATTCGGTCAAACCTTCAGCCGGCGTTCCGACGTTGAAATACTGTCCTCGATAGGAAATAACATTGGTCCGTGAAAAGGCGAGCTGCTGAATGGCATCTATAATCTGCTCAGCACCCTGACCGTAAACTTCTTTATTATCCTTGCCCTTGACTGGCAGATATCCAGACTCTGCATTCAAAGCGCCCAGTAATTCTGAGATAGACTTGGTCTCACCAGGAGCCAAGTAAACATTCTGCAGCTTGTAAAAGGCTGTCTTCATGTTTTGAGCTTGGGCAGCGTTGGTCGGCAGTGGTACTTCCTTACGCTCTATAAAGTGCGTATATTGGCTCAGAAGCTCACTTTGATCTTCTGCTTCGACAGGCGTACTCTCAACCTTGACATCATCAAATTTACCAGTCTTGGCAATCTCCTCAGATGCTTGGATAAAAGCAGCAGGGTCAATCTTATAGCCATTAGACTTGTCTCCCACCTTTACGTTAGACTCGCCGTCCATGACCAGATGATTGGTCGTTGGAAGCTGACTGAGAACATCAGGATGGGCAGCCAAGACATCATTTAAAGGTCTGAGCCAAAAGAGTCGATTGGGATAGATGGAAATCTGTAGATTTTCCTTGGTATCGAAAAACGGTGTAAACTTATCCCAGACTGTCTTGGCTGAGATATTATCCAGCCGCTTGAGCTCTTCTTCTGTGAAATAGCTCAGTCCTAAAAAGCGCATATCTACAGAGAAGTGTTGCCCCGTAGACAGCTGAAATGTAGCCTTATAGGGCAGTTCTCTGTAAACTTCAATCTCAGCTTCGCTCCGAGAGCGAACCTTCATAGAGGGGCGGCCATTGATACTCAGGTCAATCGTTGGATTAAAGACAAAAATGACATAAAATAAACTACCCAGCAGAAAGGCAGCAAGTGTCGCTGCTGGAAGTAGTTTTTGATATTTTGATGAAACCTTTCTTTTTCTTCTTGACATGAATCTCATCCCAACCTTATACTACGCATTCAGCTAAGCGGATAAGGAATTTACGGTCGATACGGCGAAGAAAATCAATGATGTCATCTGAAACAGTATCTCCGGCATTCAGGATAACTCCTCCATCTGCATTAACAAGATCTTTTTGCAGTGTTTTGCCTACCAGAAGACGTTTTTGCCGATCGATAAAGTCGTTGACAGCTTTCTTTGCTCCTGACTCTTCTTCAGCAACTGGAGCTGTGCTGATAGTTGTTTCCACTTCCTCAGCAGGTGCTGCCAATACTTCTTCCAAAGCAGCATCTAGACTCAGCGCTGCATCTGTTTCTTCAACTTCTTCAGCAGGTGCTGACTCTTCTTGTACCAAGGCTTGAACTTCTGGTTCTTCTGTTGTCTCTACGACCGCTTCAGAAAATTCCAAGTCAGAAGCAGCATTACCCAGACCCACAGCAGCCAAAGCTTCTGTCAAATCTGTCGCAGCTTCTTCTTTTACATCTGCTTTTTCATCTACAACTGGCTCGAATACAGGCGCTTCAGCAACTACTTCCTCAATTTTTTCGGCAGGTTTTGCAGCCTCAGTCTCATGGAGCAGATCTGCTGCAGCCAGACGTCCCATTTCTACATCTGCTTCAAGATGAGGAGCTGTCTTTTTTTCATCATTGAGGATGATATACTCTTTACCAATCATCAAGATGCGTGATTTAGGAATTTGGATTTCCTCGCTGGCATCTTCAGAATTAACTACCAAGTAGCCAATTTCATTCTTTTCGTCAATATGATAGTCAACAACAGTTCCCACCTTGTTTCCATCAATTGTGATGACAATTTCGTCAAAGACGCTACCCTGCTTGTCGTTCAAGACCTTCAAATCGGCCTCTTCCAGCTCTTGAAAAACTGAGCTGTTCTCTACCATGACCGCAAAGTCACCGATACCTTGGATGTTCTTGCTAGACAGCAAGGCAAAAGGCTGTTCAGACTGCTTTGACTTAATGACAAAAGTCAGATTGACCCCCTCGTCAACAAAGACTTCATGGACTTCACCCAGTCCCATCCCTTTTTCAATCTCAATGACAACGGTCCCTGTGATTGTTTTACAACTTTTCATAATTTCCCCTAAAACCCTTCTAATTGATTACAATCAATTGTATGTTTATATAGTATTAATTTTTCACGATTTTGTCCAGCATGTTGAACGCTTCTTGACGAAGATTTTGATCTGAGCTGCCTTGGACAATTTCTTTCAGATAGCTCTCAGCTTCTTGAACTGCATTAGAAGCCAATAATTCCTGACTTTCCAGTAGGAGGAATTGGAAATAGACTTCTTTATCTCCCGCAGTTGCTGCTGGTCTTGCTTCTGTTGCTTCCTCAGCCTTGAGGATGTCAGTGATTTTCTGAAGCAAATCTTCTTCTGTCTCATCTGCAGCCGGAACGGCCGGAGCTGCTTTGACTTGTGCTTCCTCAGCTTTGAGGATGTCAGCAATTCCCTTGAGCAAGTCTTCTTCTGTCTCATCTGCAACTGCTTCTTGAACAGGCTCAGCCTGTGTCCAAAGAGCGTCTTCAGAAACTGATTGAACAACAGCTGGTTCAGCAGCTGCTTCAAACTCAAACGTTTCTGCTGCAGGTGCGAAGCTACTTTCTTCCTCCAAAGTCTCTGCCTCTTCAGCAGTCAAATCTTCCTCTTCAGATCCCAACAAATCATGCTGAATCTGGCTGAGGATATCTTGATAACCCTGAATATCAGCACGATCACGGCTAACCATAGACTCTTCAGCAGCAGAAAATTCTGGCTCTGCAGCTGCTTGACTGAAGGCGGAATCCATCTTAGCTTGTGGCTCAGTGTCTGAGTCAGCAAAGAAGAGAGATTCTAAGCTGTTTGCTGCTCTCGACTCATCCGCTCTAACTGGCTTGATATCTCCCGTAGCAGCAAAAACATCTTCCAAGCTATTGCTTACTTCTTCTGCCACTGGCTGCTGAGCTTGTTCTTGCTCAGTGAAGAATTCTTCCTCATCTTGAGAAACAACACCTGTCACCTCAACCGCCTGCGGTCTGAAGTTACCATAGCTAGACTCCGTATAGGACATCGGTCTGATCTTAGACAGAACAGCTGTCTCAAAGGCTGGATCATCTATATCTGTATAGCCTTGATTGCCGGCTGCATTTGCTTCCGTAGGCTGAATCAGAGAGTTGGCCACCTTAATCTTAGTAGAGCCCTTGCGGTGATGAAGCAGGGACTGCAAAAATTCATCATTGGCCTTTTGTGCGCTGTGATCCATACCCACCATACCGACCTCAGCTGCCGCTAGCTGACTGTTTGGCTCGTACTCTCCAAATGCAGGAGCTGTAGCCAAGTTATCAACAGGGTAGAGAGGTTTTACTTTCTCAAATCTTGTCATATCCTTTTTGATAGAACGGTCTGCTAGGGTGCGACCAGAAGCAGATGCTCTCTGCCTTGCCGGACTTTCCTCAGCCTGAACCCTTTCTTTACTTTCCTTTCTCATCCTACCGGTTGAAGCATTGGAGAAGTTCAAATCTCTAGCAGATGACAAGCCTGCGCTCGTCGCTTCCGCTTTCTTGTGTGAGCTCTTGGCATGCTTCTGGCTTCTGCTTCGCGCTGAAGCAGTTGCTCTCTTCTTGACTGGAGCTAGCTCCTGTGAAAAGAGCAGCACCATATAGACAGCCAAGGCCAAGGCACAGAGTCCAACAAAGGCTATGCCGGGAACTTGTTGAAAGAGGAATGGAGCACCAATCGCAAATAGCATGACCCATACTACGAGAAAAAGGCGCTTTATTAATGAAATCCTAGAAACAAATAAAATGCTAATCGTATGCAGCGCTATAAGCCCTGCTCCAAAAGGTAAAAAATATGCCATTTGAATATTTTCGACACCCCCCACTTTCTAAATGATATTAAACTTTTTCAATGCAAAACCAGTCTTGATTTTGTTTTTCCATAAACTCCATTAAAACCCAAAATAGACTCGGGCGTCTATTCTGAGTTTGCTTGTATTATACTTCAAATATCTCTATGTTTTAGTTTACTATAAATGCACCGTGAATACTAGTCTAATAACTTGGTTTTTAGCATTTTTTTAAGAAAAATTTACACATGCTCTTGAAATTTTAAACCATAGACTTATTTGGTATTTTTTCAAAGTATTTTAGCTAACTACCAAGTTATTCACAGATAGGTTATCCAGCTTCATAGTCGTTTCAGGGCTTTCTCCACTTGGAGTTTCGAAGTAGTAACCTACAATAGTCATTGGATAGCTGAATCCTGGAATGTTTTCAGGATCGAAGCTAACTTCGCGCCAGCCAGTCCAGCTGTTTGGACGAATGACATGAAGGTAAATTTTCTGCCCACTGGCATTCTTGACAATCAAGCCAATCTTACCCTGCCATTGATTAGACAGAGATAGAGAGAAGCTGATAGCATCCGGCTTATTGTTCAAGGATACATACGGTGCTGCAAATTCCATTTCATACATAGTAGAAGACTTGGTTGCTGGAATCTTAACCACATTGGAACCTGAACCCTCAAGGAAGTCCGTATTGTCAACCGTCACATCATATTGATTGCTGCCGCCTGACTGAATCAGCTTCAGTGGTGATTCAAAGCGGTAGATAGTTGATGAATTGTAATAAGCTGACAGACCATCGTTCCGACTAGACTGAGTGCTAAGCTGCTCCAGATAAGACGGAGCTAGATTGGTACTGCTGTTAGCATTCGCGCTGCTAGTTGTATTGGTTGTTGCAGCCCCCAAACTGCCCTTATTGCCGGTTGCATCTGTGCCGCCACCAGCTGTTGTTACAGATATAGAGCCTGCCTGCCAAGTCGGAATCGCAAATGGAGACTCCCAGTTGGCAAATTGAATAGGCGTCTTATCGACATTGCTCTCCAGAGTCACATAGCGCTCGACATCTTTAACCTGATAGAAACGCAGCTTGATTTTACCGCTGGTTAGATCAGGGTTTTTGTTTTCCTCTGTACTAGACAGGCTTTTCTTTCCGCCCAATTCCAGTTCGCTGGAAACGATTTTTTGTTGATTGCCATCAATCAATTCCAACAATTTCAGAACCTGTGTATAAGTTCCTTCGAACTCAATGTCCGCTGTCATCTGCGTGATGTTGGTATTATTGGTCGTTCCGTTCCCTGGTGTCGCTGTATTAGCTGCAGTTGTTGTTGCAGTATTGGCGTCTGATGAAGAGCTGCTGCTAGATGAAGATGAGGACGATGTACCAGACGAGCTAGAGGTCGTACTGGATGAAGAAGACGTCTCACTCGAGCTTGAACTGCTAGTCGTACCAGAAGAGTTGGAGTTTTGACCCTTAGACGAAGTCGCAGCCAATCCCTCCTGTTGGAGTTCCAACTCTGTGCTCTCAGTATAGTTGACAGACTTGAATTTAATACCGCTTTCGTTGACTAACTTGTCAATCAAGAAGATGAACTCCCCTTGATTGGTCGTACCATAGTATTTCTTAGCCTGATCCAGAGTCTTAGCATTCAAAGTTTGGAGCTGTTTGGTAAGAGACTTCCTCTGACTAATCTTGGCATTCTTGCCTTCCAACTCTGTCGAGATAGTTGCATGCTCTTCAGCTAACTGCGCCATCCGTGTATAAGAATTTGTTACCAGATACCCACCACCAGCAAGTACTGCTACTCCTCCAACACAGGCCAACAATTTCTTGTCACGCTCATTTAAATTACTCAGGATTTTTTTCTTTTCTTTCTCATTTTTGCTCTTCATTGAAATCTACATCCTTCGTCAAAATTTTAATGTTAAACTTGTACACTGTATTGTTATCCTTTTCCTCGCGAGTAATGTTATCCACAAAAATATGGTTAAACTTCTCAGACTTACGAAGCTCTTCCTCAAACTTAGCGATGGAAAGATGCTCTTGAGACGAACCATTGATTTCTACATTGTCGTTATTAATCTTGATATCGTCAAAAACCAGGTTCCGTGTCACGTTTTTATTAAGGAAGTCCATAAAGGCTTTGTTTACTCGATGCAGGCGGCGGAAATCACCTTCCAGGCTGGTAAAGAGAAGTTCGTCATTCTTGACCGTAACAATCTTATCTTCAGTCTCAGAGACTGCCTTCAGCTCTTGAGCCATCTCTGGACTCTTAAGCGTCTGCTCCGCTCGGTCAATCTCGCCCTGGAGGTGCATAGCGCTAAACTGGAAGAAGCCAATCAGCACAATCATAATCGCTGCAATCCCAGCAAAAGCGGAAATAGCAGCAAGTTTCAGTGGACTAGCCTTAGCCGGTGCCACATGATATTTTGAAAAGTAGTTTAAATCTCTCCGCATTAGTTTGCTCTCCTAATCAACATGGCTGTAGCTGGAATGAACTCCGCATTAAACTCGGCAGAACCTTCCCACAGTACATTCTCATAATCTACATTATCAATTGAGATGAATTCCCGATTCATGTTCTGCTTCAAAATAGCTGCTAACTGCCAGCAAATGTCCTGGTCACCAAAGACGTAGAAACTGTCAATGTTAAGGCCAGTTGATCCGCTAAAGAAGTTTTCAGTATTGAGAATGTGGTTCTTAGCATCAGCCACCCACTCATCCAAGGCCCTCTTCAAGAGACCTGTATCCAGATCATCTGAAGCCACTGCTGGAAGCTTTTGCAAAAGACTAGCATCGTCTGCATAGCTCAGGATGTCCTTGTAGCCACGATTGAGATAGTTGCTGGTCACAAACTTGCCTTCTGAGTAGAGATAAACACCGATGAAGCTCTTGCTCAGATGTACCATGCCGACATTTTCCTTGGTCAGCTTCTTGGCACGATTGTTAACCGCCTGAACACGTTCCAGCCATTTTTCAAAGGTATTAGACTGAAGGTCAAAGACATAGGGTGTCAGCTTCAAATTCTCAGCCAAGCCCAGATATTGCTCTACCACGCCTTTTGGCACAGCATAGACCATGAGTGAGCGAGTATCTTCATCAAGCGGAAAAGCTGAATTAGACTCTTGCTCTTGGAATTGAATAACATAAGAAGTCGGATCAATATCCAGGTATTGCTGGAGCTCGTAAGATACCAAGCCCTCAATATCCTCATCATTCTGCACACTAGCTGCCACATCAACCGAACGGGCGATGATATTGGTATTGCCCAGAGCAAAGAATGCATACTTAGCAGTGATCGCATGCTGCTCCATTAGGTCGCTGATAATATTTTTGAGAGTAATCGGGTCGATAATCTCACTATTCAATACAACACCTTCTGGCAGATTGGCAGAAGCCATCTTGATAATCTCCAACTCATTGCGCTTCTGTCTAGCAACAACCAGATAGACTGATTCGTCAGTGAAGTCAATGGCCATCAGATTGCCCTTGATTGGCTTACCAAACATAGTGTAAGGTGCATGCATTCTAGTGACCGGTTGGCTCGCCGCACCACTGCCTTTCTTAGCAAAGAGCGAACGATTACCAGACTTAGCAAGCATATCATCACTGCCACTATTCTTGGAAAAGAGCGGCTTGTTGAGCTTGGTTAAGAAGCTCCCTTTTGCTGTTGACTTTTCCTCATCGTCAAAGTCTTCTTGACGATCTGACTTGATTTGAACTCCTTGAATAGATAAGTGTTCTTTATGTTTCCCTTTTGATGAGAAGAGCGGTTTATTTAATTTTCCTAAAAATGAGCCTTTTTTCTCATTATCTTCTTCGTCCAGAGCTCTTCTGCGCCCCTTGGACGAAAACATATTTTTTGCCATAATCTCCTAATCTCCCTTATTTTTCCTAAAAACTATTTCCCTATTAGCTTGCCTTATACTTATCGCGGAAGTATTCAGCAAGCTTATTTATATCCGGATCTCTCAAAGCTGTTGTATAAATAGCAAACTCATTAATGTAAGTATTACCGCTAAAAATGACCTTACCACTGCTAAAGTTATGAGTCACCTGAGTACTGCTTAGTCTTATGTTCTCGGTATGTACTAACTCACCATTAACGAAAACTTCTATAACTAGACTTGTGTTGTTCACTACAGCACTCCGCACTTGGATAGAATTATCTTTGTTATAATCTATCCTCACTGATGACGGTTGCTGCCCCCCACTGTTATCTACGCTTTTATCTGTTTTAATAAAATCTAATCTACCATCTGCCTCTAGATTAATACCCCAAGACAAAGTGTTGTCTAACTGATAAGTCAGAATTTTCCCTGACTGCTGACGATTTCCAAGCAGGATAGATGTTGTCAGACCATTGCTAAAGTCTCTCGTAAATCCCATTTCTTTTTTATCGTTTGGTTTATCACTAAGAGCAATGAATTGACGTGGCTGTTTAATAGCTTCCTCATAGTAGCTCAACACCGGATAGTTCCCAACATACGGCTGATTTGGCTTGGCGTGATTTTGAATGTCAGTATCTGTATGAGAGACCCCATCAGAAGGCAAAAGTGAACTACTTCCATCCCCATTCTTCTGCAAAATCAAATCAGCATCCGTATGAACCTCTAAATTCTTAGTGACAGGAAGTCCCATTACCCAAATACGTTTTTCAGCCTCTTGGTACTCACCGACACGCCCGAAAGAGTTAATAGCTCTTGCCGCATAAGTTAAATACTTCCCTCGCATACTATCAGTAATAGTGAACTTGCCATTGGATAAATTAGGTTTTAGAGTAAAATCTGCCGGCATACTTGGAAAGACAATGCGAGAATTGTTGCTTGCGATCCTATTCCCTGGTGTACCAATAGGAACAAGACGTTCCCCGTCTTTTTCAATGTTTCTATCACCTTCAAACCAGCCAGATTCAAGATGAATTTTAGATTTGTTATTTTTCTGTCCCTGATTCAGACTCGCTTCTCCTTCTGGAGCATCTTCTCCAACATAGTAGAACCCCTTTGAGTCTTTAAGTCTAACAGATAGGTCAGTTGGGATATCGAGGACACTTTCCTTGGCATTCGCTACAAAAAGACGAAGAACCTTCTTTTTATCATCATAAGAGAGGGTCTGACCTTTGACAGGTATGGACCGAGAAGCCTCGTTTCCCTTTCGATAGACAAAGTTTTCTGTTTCTGTTCCGTGGCCACCTTCTCGCTTAATCTGAGATAGTCTCTTCTCAAAGGACTCTTGCGCATCAAAGTTTTCAATATTTTGACCACGCTGACGCATAATAGATTGATAACCTGTTGAAAAGAAGGCCAATAACGAAACAGTAACGACAGACAAAATAATCAAGGATATCAGAACTTCCACAAGGGTTACACCCTTTCTCTTTTGTAAAAAGTGCTGTTTCATATTTTCTCCTTACTACGGTCCATTTACAAACCACAAATCTTGCTCCACTTGCTTTTTGATATCAGCAAATGTCTGCTCAAGCTGCTTATCATCTGATACATCTGTATAGACGGTTTCAGGAACCCCATCCTTAATAGCAGCTGTTAAATCATTTCCTTTCACTTTATCATTTTTATCAGCCGAGAAACCAATAACATTCACTCGCTTAATTCCTTTGCCGAATTTTTTAGAAACCTCACCAGAATATTCTATGGCCCGACTCACTTCCGGCTCAGGAGTCCCAGGTGCAAAACCAGCGTTATTTCTGGTCGAATGGAGCTCAGTTGATAAATCATATTCCCAATAATAGAAAGAAGAACGATTTACAACCCTAAATCCTTTTTCATTCCGTCCATAATCCTCAATCTTATTATCCCGGTAATTATACTTAGGATCAACTGTATAAGCAGTAGGAACTCCATCTGTCAAAAGAACTACATATTTAAGCTGAGCTGCATTATTTTGAAGACTAACCATCCCATAACGAAGACCATCGCCAGGGTTGGTTGCATGTTCTGGATTCAGATTATCAATCGCACTATTAATAGAAGTTAGCCCCTTGTCCAGCTCAAGAAAATTTTGCTGTACAAAGCTAGCATGAGAATTGAATTGTACAAGATTAACGCTGACATTACCAACTGACTGGAGTTCAGCCATCATATTTTTACTCTTCTCCCGTAAAATTTCAATGCGACTCCTATTTTTTAGTGGATTTCTAGACCACGTTTCAACTTTTCTTGTCCCATCTAGACTGAAGTTCATAGAACCAGAAGCATCAAAGACGAAGCTGATTGCTACATTGGCCTGACCTTCGATTGGATCATCACGATAAGCCAGAGCTATGCCTCTTTTCCCTTTAGCAACTTTCGAAAATACCTGCTTAGTGTTCAGAGCTGACATAGCTGTGTGTATACTCAGCTGATTTTGAGAACCAGCGTATTTCCCTTTCAGCTCGTAAGAGACTAGTCGATTATCTTTATAGTCATCATTTTTCTTGAAATCTAACTCCATCTTCAAATCATAGAGTGATTTGGTTCCTAGCTCCCTAATTATCCAGTCGTTATTTGCTTTATCCCAAATATAGTTGAGAATCTTTTTCCCATCCTCAGAAAGCCCAACATAACTCCAGCCTTTAGTAAATTTTGATTTATTGCCATATTTAGAGTCATCAAGGATGAAAATCGCTGTAGATTTACTGATAGTTCTATCCACATATTGCATGGAAGTTCTCATATCTGCCTGAATGGATGCTTCTTGTTGAATCAGCTTTCGGCTTGTGAACATGGTATTAAAGATAACTCCCACAATCAGTAGAACCATTGAAGTCAGCATGATGCTAACCATCAACTCGACCAGAGTAAAACCTTTTTTTAATTTGTTCATCTGTTTTCTATCATTCATTTGTAACTAATCGTCCTTTTTCTGTTCGAATCCCACTAGTAGCCCAATTAAAGACGACCGTGTGCTCATAATAACTTTTACTTCCAGTCAGATAGGATTTGGAAACTATTGTAATATAATAATTCTCGCTTCCGCTAGTAGCCCTTTCAAAAGATCCATTGATTTCAATCTCTGCTTTGGCACCATCCTTAAAAGTGTGAGTTGACTTGATTGGCTCCCTAGAGCTATTTCGACTTTCAGCTCGAGCTCCAAATTCATTATAAAGAATTTTTTCACCTTCATCGCCAAAATAAGCTCCTAGAGCTAGCTGAGAACCTGAAGTCGCTGCATACTTTGCTTTCATATAACTATACATACGTTGAGTCTGTACCTGCCCCGTGTCCACGATAGATACCATAATACCTAGCATAGCCACCAATAGCACAATGGTCACAATAACCATAGGCAGGGTCGATCCTTGTCTTTTTTTTCCTTTCATGGATAATATCTCCTAATTTTCTCTTTTGATATTGCCAAAATAGTTGTCATCATCTGACAACTACTTTGGTAATATCCGACTGCCAAGGCAGTCGGAATAGAGATTTTCTCTAATTTTCTATTATTAGCTAGCGCTATTAGATCTCCAGTCAAATTCCCAAGTAATAGGCTTCCCGCCACTAGCAGGTGTATAAGTCGAAATCAGCTTATGACTCGTCTTATTAACCTCATGGGCAATCTTGCCATTATCTGCTGCGAGGGTCTTAGAAAGCTCTCCTGAACCCTGAGATTCTTTGGCTATATATGGCTTGAGCGCATCAAGGTCTGGCACATCAGCTGTTTCTGGCTCGACTTGTGAGCCAATATAGGACTGTACAGCCTGAACAAGCTGACGGTGCTCCGACTGGATGCGTGCCTTGCGAGCCGTGTCTTGGAAAGAAACAAGAGAAGGAATAGCGACTGCTGCGAGAACTGCGATAATAATAATCACCACAATCAACTCAACCAAGGTAAAGCCTTTACCTTTTTTCTTCAAGTCTTGACGGAACTTTTGCAGTTTCTTTAGCATTCGTTGATGTTCTCCCTATTTTTACATCTAACTTTTTATTATTTCGAATTACTGTTTACTGTTAGTCTTCCAGTCGTAGGTCCATTTCTTAGGTGTACCGCCACTCTTTGGAGTGTAGGTAGAAACCAGCTGATTACCATTGATTACGTGAGCTGGGCCGTTATTTGCTCCATCTTTAGCAAGAGTATCAGCAAGCTCACCAGATTGTTGTGAGTTCTTAGCGATATAAG
>ERZ773009.380-NODE-380-length-32369-cov-9.619051_pt1 | contig 32369 bp, 19 predicted proteins | sample MGYA00580663_ERZ773009 | MGnify/ENA primary metagenome ERZ773009 (study PRJEB29015, sample SAMEA2737969) | human oral metagenome | biome: human oral; feature: human-associated habitat; material: dental | place: China | collected 2026 ... | reverse complement strand
CACTAAGGCCATGCCCTTAAATCGCATTGTTCGCCACAACGAGAACTTTACCATGTACGCCTTTTTGTGGTTAAGAATGGCCTTACCAAAACTCCTAATACCACACAATAAGCCTTAACAGCAAACAAAACGCCACCAAAGCGTGTCACAAAATAGCCGCCAAACGGGCAAATCACGAGAACCATTAAACAGTCACTTTCCAAATCGCAGCGCAATACGCAGACCATGTGGAAGAGGTTCCGCACGCCAATACGCAAGTGCAGCCGTAACGGATGGCGACCCGTGCCTTGCATCCAAAGTCAAAAGGCGCACACTTTAAGGTGTGTTCCTATACAATTTGACCACTAAATACGGCTACGCTATCGGTTATACCCCCTTGGCTTTTAGGTTATACGCGGTATTATCCTGCTAACACAACGCCCTACCCTTTCATTGGGCAAGCGAATGATACCCCACATCAACCTAAAAGCTAAGGAAAGTCTTCAAAAAACAGCCTCAGACTTGCTTAAGCCATATTCAGCAACAGCCTCTTCCTTGAACTAGACCCAAAGCTTGAACCATTTCGCACACACTTAAACAGACAAGATATATGTTTACTAAATCATCAAAACCAATTACATTGGCAGACATCGCTGCCCTAGAAAAAACGTTAGGCATGCGCTTGCCCGCCGATTTTACGAACTTATACCTGCATGCTAACGGAGGTGTTGCAGACAAGAGCTATTTCTATATAGAAGAAGATGAGGGGTTTGTAGAAGTGAGTTTTTTCATTCCCATAAACTATCCAAGCGATGAATTGGGCAATTTAGATGTGCTCAACAGCCATTTAAACCTCACAGACAAGGGCATCCCGAAAAGATACTTGCCCTTCGCCGTGGACTGGGGAGGGAATTACTTCGCAATAGACTTGGAGACAAACGAAGTGGTTTTGTTGCTGATGGACTTAGGGGAGTTTACAGACAGTTCCGTAAAACGCCTGTCAAGCAGTTTCTTGAACTTCATAAACGAACTGGAAGAAGAGGGTGACGAAGAGTGCTAGCGACTTACAGCAGTGCATTTGGCCACTTATGGTGTACCAAACGCAATGAGGGAGTTGGTGTAAAAGCACTTATAGTTTCCTTGTTTTCCTCAACATGAAAGCTATCTTTCCCTACTCGCGTATGAATACAACGCACATGCCTATGAACTCTCAAATTTGTAAACAGACCACCCCATGAACTTATGAACTAAATAAAAACTGATGAACTCATCGACTTACAAACCCATCAACTCAAAAAATCATCAACTCAAAAACTTAAATCATTAATTTTTATTTTACAAAACCACTCAATTTTCCATCGCGTTCTAGCGAGAATACAAGCTAAAAAGTAGGTAAATTGCCACTATTTCCACCCTTCCGCGTCGCTTGTTTTGTCTGTTTTTAAGAACAAAACCTGCATTTTGCACCATTTTGCCTTTCTAGTTTGCTTGCCAGCTCATCATTATTTACACCCAATTACCCACTTTTTACCCCCTAAAATCCCACTTTTTGACGACCATTTTACCCTTTTCAGACATATTTCCAACAAATCGAGAGGGTTTTATTTATACCATTTCAGCGCATTTTTATGCTTTTCGTCTCGCATTTAGCAGCATTTCACCTTGCATTTAGCACCAAAACGCACTGCATTTAGCATCAAAACGCACTGTATTTAGCATCAAAACGCAGTGCGTTTTGCACCAAAATGCACTGCGTTTTGCGGCATATTACAGTAAATTCAGCAATAAACACACCCTAAACGGGTGCAAATGGCGATTGTTTTAAATAAAAATTCATTTTGTCGCCTTCACATACAACCCCCTTTTTGCATCAATACAAACCCTCGCGAGAATCGATTTTTTGCGGCAAGGTGAGCGGTTGGTGGACTTTAAGGGCACTTATAATGTTAAAAATCCTACTAAAAACAAGACAAAACATCATTATTTTCAAACACCAAAATATGGGTTCTACAAAAAAGATTTTATAACTTTGCACGTGCTGGTTAATTCTACAAGCAACAAAAAGAACAAGGAAGGAAAAAACATAAGCAACAACACCGACCATCTAGTAAACACCCAATGCGTACAGACCACAGAAAAATAGTTGAGCAAATTGAACGTAAGTTTGGCGCAAGGCTATCCTACTTGCCCAACAACCACGAGGGGAAGTTTAACTTGCCCCTGTTCGAAGAAAGAGATACGGGTATATTATTTGTTTATATACCTGGTGGAAACTATTGTATGGGCCTTTCTGAAAAGGAACTAGAACATATTCTGAAATTAACCGAATGCCCCAACATAACACCAGAAGAGATGCAACCTGTACAAAGGATTAGCCTTAATCCCTTTTTAATCAGTGCCACCCCCATACTAAACAAGCATATACTGAAATACAACGAACTGTTTATAGTCGAAAGTAAATAGATTTGGAAAATATTAAGAAAAGTCGTATCTTTGCATCATGATGTTAGACTTATCCATAGAAGAACTCAAAACCCTTCGTAGGCTTCAGCACAGTAAGGAATTTGAACCCTACTGGGCTCAGATTACCTGCATACTGATGCTGTCTCATGGTCACGATGCGAAAACGATCTCCTACGACCTTGGAATAAGCGTGTCCAGCGTGTACAACTATGCGGAGTCCTACAAGTCGGGCGGCATTTCCAAACTGACCGACAACCACTACAAGGGCTATTGGGGACTTCTGGACAGTTCGCAAATCGCCGCCCTATGCGCTGAACTCCGTGGGAAGGTATACACCGAGGCCAAAAGTGTTGCCCAATGGATAAAGTGTACTTTCGGCGTTTCGTACACGCCGCAAGGGACGGTAGACCTGCTCAACCGCATCGGTTTCACCTACAAGAAGACGACGGAAGTGCCTTGCGAGGCCGACGCACAGAAACAGGAAGAGTTCGTCGAGGAGTTGTCCAAGACGCTTAGGGACATGGACAGTTCCGCCGTGGTTTACTATGCCGACGGCGTACATCCCACGCACAACAGCCGCTCCACCTATGCTTGGGTTGAGAAAGGCGAACGCATGGAGCAACCCACGGTGAGCGGCCGTGACCGGATAAACCTCAACGGACTTCTCAACGCCCACGACGTAACCGACGTCATCACCCTTGACTGCCCCAGAGTGAACGCCCAGTCCACGCGCGAACTCTACCAGGCTGCACTGGCAAGGCATCCCGAGGCCACCGAGATATACATTATATCCGACAATGCCAAGTACTATCATAACAAGGAACTTGCCCAATGGGTGAAGGGCAGCAGGATAAGGCAAGTGTTCCTACCTCCGTATTCACCAAACCTCAACCTCATCGAACGCCTTTGGAAAATGCTCCGGAAGAAAGTCATCAACACGGGATTTTACAGAACGAAGGAGGAGTTCAGGCGAGCGGTGACGAATTTCTTCGAACACATCGCCGATTACAAAGAAGAGTTGGAGTCGCTTCTAACTCTCAATTTCCGATTGGTTAATTCCAAAACCATTTCTTTGTGACTATAAATACAGAAACATTAAGAATAAGCAGAATTTATAGGCCATAAATCAAAAAGAATATGTTTGCTTATTATGATTTAGCCTACTTTTGTAGTACGAACATTAATATTTTTAGCTAAACCATCAAGGGAAGGCAATCATTTAAAAATTAGTTTTTTAACTTTTGACCGTGAATTTACTTTAAAAACAGAATGAAAGATGAAAACCAAAATTCATTATTTTACTGGTGGACTTTCTGATTCTTATTGGAGCCGACCATCCTTTAGACTCTCAGGACTCATTTTATTATTGGGTTCGAGTTTGTTGGTGCCTATAACAGTAGGTGCTACAAAGAGCAGTATGCCAATGGCAGTAGAACAACAGACGAAGAAGATTACAGGTACCGTTACCGACAACAGCGGAGAGCCAATCATTGGTGCCACTGTTGCAGTCAAAGGTACCAAGAATGCCACTGTAACTGACGTTGATGGACATTTTACTCTTTCCGGAGTAACTAACAATGCAGTACTTCGTATTTCCTATATCGGATATAGCGACCAAGAGATTGGCATCGGCAAACAAAGTACTATAAGCATTGTGCTATCGCAAGACACCAAGGCACTGGACGAAGTAGTGGTAGTAGCTTATGGTGCACAAAAGAAGACGACGCTTACAGGTGCTGTTGCCGCTATCGGAACACGAGAATTGAAGCAGAGCCCCGCTGCCAATCTAGCCGTGACGCTAACCGGTCGTCTTCCGGGTTTGATTGCCATCCAACGTAGCGGTGAGCCCGGTCGCGATGTAACCAATCTTTACATGCGTGGTCGCGGAACCATCAATGGGCAAAACCCTCTGATTTTGGTCGATGGTGTGGAGCGTGATATTACCTCGCTCGACCCCAATGAAGTAGACAATGTATCTATCTTGAAAGATGCTTCTTCTACAGCTCTCTTCGGTGTGCGTGGTGCTAACGGCGTTATCCTCGTCACCACCAAACGCGGTACGAGCGAAATTCCCGACATTAGTCTTACCGCAGAAACAGGTTGGCAGACGTTCACCCGTTGGCCGTCGCAAATCGACTCTTACGACTGGGCACTTCTGAAGAATCAGGCTTGGCACAATGACCATCCTAATCCCGGAGTGACCGACGCACCTCCCTATTCCGCCTATGCATTGGAACGTTATCGTCTTGGTGACCAGCCGAACATTTATAGTAATCATCACTGGGTAGACGAATTAACTAACAAGTGGGTGCCTCAGACACGCTACAATCTCACGCTGAATGGTAAAGGGGCTAATGTCAATTACTTTGTAAACGTGGGATACCTGCATCAGGGTGGTCAATTTAAACTGGACAAATCAGAGAAGCCCAGCTATGATGCCAAAAAGTTTATGGACCGATACAACTTCCGTGCGAATCTCGACGTAGCCCTCAATGCCCGCAAGACATTGAAAGCGTTCTTGAATGCAGCTGGTACGTTTGAAACGGTCAACGGTCCTAACGAGGAAACACTGACTCTTTTGACAAACCTGTTGGGTAAGTGGCCAAACATTCAAGCAGGACCTACCACGCCCGATGGCCAAGTGCTTCTCGGAGGTAGCTCTTATCAGTACAGTCCATGGGCACAAATTAACCGTTCCGGTTACAGAAAAGAGACACGCAGTTCTGTAAATGCTACTTTCGGTATGTCTTACGACCTTGGTTTCCTCTTGAAAGGACTATCTACCAAGCTTACAGCTTCGTACGACACCCAGTCTATCAATTATCTCGTTGGTAAGAAAGGATACCAGTACTGGGAGTCTGTGGTTGATCCGAACCGAAAAAATCCTGACGGTAGCGATTACATAGAATATCACCGTATTCGTACCGACTTCGACAACACCCCTCTTTCTACCAGCAAGTCGGCTACATTTGCTTCTTTCTACGACTTACAATGGCAGATTAACTTCAATCGAACTTTCAACGAGAAGCATACTGTAACAGCTTTGTTACTGGCTCAGAAACAGTCACAAATTAAGGCTTCGGATGTATTACCATTCAATGTGCAAGGTTTGGCAACACGTTTAACCTATGCTTACGACGACAAGTATATAGCAGAGTTCAATGCCGGCTACAATGGTTCGGAACAGTTTGCGCCGAAAAACAGATATGGCTTCTTTCCATCTGCTTCTGCTGCATGGAACATTTCGCGTGAGAAGTTCTTCGAAAAGTGGACTAATGTGGTTGACAAGATGAAGCTACGCGTATCTTATGGTCTTGTTGGTAATGACAAAATTGGCAATACGCGATTCCTCTATCTCGACAATGTAGCAAGAAGTTATGGTGGCTATTCACCCTCTTTGTCAAACAACAATACTATTCAAGAGCTGTTCTTTGGTAACCCGAACCTAAAATGGGAGACCGCAAAAAAACTGAACGTAGGTTTCGAACTGGGTCTCTGGAAGTACTTCAACCTCTCGTTCGATATATTCTCAGAGCGTCGTGACAATATTCTGATTACAAAGAACTCCACTCCATCAATTATTGGTGTGGCACGGTCTACAATTGCTCCTTTCAACCTCGGGCGCGTAAAGAATCGTGGCTATGAATTGGAAATGTCATTTAATAAAACCATCACCAAAGATTTGCTCATAATGGCCAAAGCAAACCTCAACTACAACGACAACGAGGTGGTATATATGGATGAGCTGAAATTTGATGAAACTTATGCATATCCTTACCATCAGACAGGTTATAGCATTGGCCAACAATGGGGTATGATAGCAGAAGGCTTCTTCAAAGACCAAGACGAGATCAACGCTTACGCAAAGTACGAAGGCCAACAACCACGCCCCGGCGACTTGAAGTATAAGGACGTCAATGGTGATAATATTATCAACCAAAAAGACTTGTCTCCTATCGGATATTCGGATGTACCTAAATACACTGCAGGTCTAGCACTTAGCATAACCTATAAGAACTTTGATATTTCGGCACTGTTCCAAGGTGCATTTAATGTATCGGGCGCAGTGGGTGCACCCGGCCCTTACGAGTGGTATGACTTCCGTGAATTCCACAAGAAAGCATGGACTGCTGAGCGCGCAGCTGCAGGAGAGGAAATTCTTTTCCCAGCCTTGGCCTTGGCACAGTCGCCCAGTGAAATATACAACAGCACCTTCTTTAATATGGATCGTTCGTACATCCGTCTGAAAAACCTAGAAATAGGATATACCTTGCCTAAGAATTGGTCAAGAGCCATCAATGCCAAGGTGGTTCGCTTCTATGTCAATGGCTACAACCTAGCGACATGGGACAAGATGAAATTTAAGGATTGGGATCCTGAGGTTATGGACAATAGTACTTACCCTCTACTTAAAGTATGGAATATCGGTTTAAACGTAACTTTCTAAAACTTATAATTATGAAATACAAGTCATTTAAAATATCTTTGGCCCTTGCAAGTGGCCTACTGCTTCTGAGCGGTTGTGGAGATGCATTAGATATTACGCCGGATGGACGTATGACCCAAACCGATGTATTCAACAATATAGATTACACCGAGTCGTACGTGAACTCAATGTATGAAGGCATCCGTAAATATGGCGTCAATTACCATTATTTTACATTCCTTGCAGCCTACGAGGATGACGGTACAGACAGTCAGGTACCTACCGATTCATGGCAACAGTTGCAATATTGGAACCAAGGTAGCTGTACCTCTTCCACCAATCGTCCTTTTAGTCAGGGGAAAACTGGATTGCGTTATACCGATATGGACTTTTGGGAAACAGCCTATGGGGGTATTCGAAAAACTAACATCTTTTTGGCAAATGCCAATGAGAAAAACGTACCAGAAGTTGCTAAGCTAGGACGGTATCGCGCAGAGGCAAAAGTGTTGCGTGCACACTACTACTTCGACTTGATGAAGAATTACGGCGGTGTACCACTCTTCGATACTGATATTACACTAAAACAAGACTTCACAGACGTGAAGCGTGCAACTTATCAGCAATGTACCGACTTTGTGGTAAAAGATTGCGATGATGCCATCGCCGAGCCCAATCTACCATTTCGCACAACAGAGGAGGGTGAGCGTGGCCGTATGACAAAAGCTATAGCCCACTTCATCAAAGCTTCAGTATTGCTCTTCAATGCCAGCCCCTTATGGAATCCAGAAGGTGACCAGGCCAAATGGGCTAGAGCGGCAAAAGCTTGCAAAGAGGCTGTAGACGCACTAGAGGCAAATGGCTACGAACTATTTCCCGACTACGAGACCTACTTTATTACCCGCCCCGACAAGGCACAGATGCCGGCTGATAAGGAGACGATTTTGGAGGCTATCGATTCTTGGGGGTATGGTAACCAAACCTATAGAGCATTCGGTGTCATTATGTTTCTGATGAACGAGATTCCGACTTTCCCATCAGAAAAGTGCGGATTGTGCCCATCGCAGGAATTGGTAGATACATACGAGATGGCAAATGGTGAAGTTCCTATTGAAGGCTATAAAGACGAACGCCATACGCAGCCTATCATCAATCCAGCAGCAGGCTATGACGACCAAAATCCGTACGTGAACCGCGACCCGCGCTTTTATGCATCGATTTGGTACAATGGAGCACACTTCGGTATGGTGAAAGATAAAGATGTGTACATTGAATCGTATGTAGGCGGTGCACATGGTATGGCCGGTATTAAACAACGAAGTCCGACAGGTTACTACTTGCGCAAATATGTCGATAAAACGATGCGTGTGACAGGTGCCAGCAAGACGCTATACCGCATCTATCGTTTTGGCGAACTTTATCTCTCATTAGCAGAGGCAGAGAATGAAGCGAATGGACCAACAGCAATAGCATACGCAGCAGTCAACAAGGTACGTCATCGCGCAGGCATGCCTGACCTACCAACAGGTTTGAGCAAAGAGGAGTTTCGTGAGCGTATCAGACGTGAACGCCGTGTAGAACTTGCTCTAGAAGAAAATAGATTCTACGATATACGTCGTTGGAAAATTCTTCCCGAAGTATCTAAATTTAAAACAGGTATGCGCTGGGTGAAAGATGACGCCGGCAACCTCAAGCAAACACGCGTAGTGGCTGTAGATTGTCAACCCACAGCAGATGAGAAGTATTATCTGCTTCCTATCCCTCTGGACGAAATTCTTCGTATGCCGAATGTGGAACAAAATCCTAAGTGGTAAATATAATAATTTCAACAAGTGTCTGTAGAGTCCTAAACTCTATGAACACAGTTGTTTAAAAATTGATGTATTATGAGAAAATTAACATTTATTTTAGGACTGGTACTATCAGTACTTACTGCATGTGGTAGTAGTGATCCGGAAGCCCCGAAACCTAAGCCTGATACTCCAAAGGAAGAGCCTAAAGGAGAGGAGGAATTACCACCTACCGTACGTGGCTTTATGGTAGGGTCACTGCAATACACTGACAAAAATACTATTGAAGCAGCAAAGTCATGGGGAGCCAACGTGATACGTCTACAACTCAACCCTGTAAATTATGCTGCAAAACAAGGGTCTACATATGACTTGCAGCTTAGCAGTTACATCAGCATGCTTAAGCAACGGCTCAGCGAAGCGAAAGCAGTCGGTATGAAAGTCATCATAGACTTACATGAAGCCCCCTGCTATATTAAAGGCAAAGTACCAACAGGCGATGATGCTGCCAAAATCGACTTTTGGAAAGACGCAGCGACAAGGACTGCTTTTGTCTCATTTTGGGATCGCGTGGCTAGAGAGCTGAAGGATTCTTACTATGACGATATCGTATGGGGATACGACCTTTTCAACGAACCCAGTGTAGGCTGGACACGTATTCCGCCGGAATGGAAGAGTATCGCCACAGAATGTGTCAATGCTATCCGCAAATACGATAAGGATGTTTGGATTGTCTATGAACCCATTGTAGAAATCAATGAATTCCCCAAAGTCACTCCATTGGATGATAAGCGTGTGGTTTACAGTATTCATTTCTACAGGCCTGGTGGATTCACCCATCAAGGTGTGCTTGATGGAATTCATGGTTCTAAGGATATGACGCGAGAAGAAGCTTTAGCAAAGCTCAATATCAAATATCCCGGCTATGCTCCCGATATTTATGCTGTTCCCATTAAATACAATTATTGCGATTTAGACAGCGTGAAAAGAGCCATGAAACCGTTTGACGATTTCATAGAAAAATATAAGGTTCCGGCTCTTATCGGTGAGTTTAGTGTTATCTGTTGGGCACCTGTCGAAAGTGCTGTAGCATGGCTACAAGACGTGATCAATATCTTTGAGCAGAAACACTACTCATGGTGCTATCATGCTTTCCGTGAATGGCAAGGCTGGAGTCTTGAACAACCGGAGGGCTTAGAGGCATTTTGGTTTTCTCGCGACCCGATACCGCCGGCATCTCCAACAGAGACGAAGCGTGCTCGTGTCATAAAGAATGCTTTACTGAAAAACAAGCAATAACTCATTAGTTGTCAAGTTAGAATATATATATTCGTTTTTGAACTTATATAGATGTTGGGTAAAGGTTAGATTAGATTGAGAGAATGTTTGTAACTCTTTTGTTCAAGACATTAGTTTTGCAAACATTCTTCTTTTATCTTGGCAATTCAACTCCGCTTAAACAGTCTATCCACAGAAATCCATCATAAAATACTATGAAAAACTATTACTCATTTAAAACAAAAAATATGAAAACAGTCTATACAACCATTATATCGCTCCTATTCCTGCCTGCTTCGATACTAGCTCAGCAGGCACCTAAACTCAATACAAACAATATTGATGAAGTGTTGAAAGCGATGACACTTAGAGAGAAGGCTATGCTGCTCGTAGGCAATGCAAATAATTTTGAGAGTTCTTCGGCAGTTGTCGGAGGCTCAGCAACATTAGTACCCGGAGCTGCAGGCAATACTACCGCCATACCACGACTCGGCATTCCCGAAACGATTCTGACCGATGGACCTGCCGGTGTCCGCATTGATGTAAACCGCCAAGGTTCACAAAAGAAATACTATGCTACAGGTTTTCCCGTAGGCTCCTGTCTCGCATCGACATGGAATACAGCACTGGTTAAACAAGTGGGGCAAGCCATCGGAGAAGAGACACGCGATTATCGCTGTGACGTCATTCTGGGTCCAGGTATGAATCTGCATCGCAACCCACTATGCGGGCGAAACTTTGAATATTTCAGCGAGGACCCTTTACTCACAGGAAAGATTGCCGCTGCGTATGTTCAAGGTGTTCAAGGCGTAGGAACAGGAGTCAGTATCAAACATTTTGCAGCCAATTCTCAGGAGACTAATCGTAGCAGAGTAGATGAGCGTGTGAGCCAGCGTGCATTACGCGAGCTTTATCTTCGTGGGTTTGAGATTGCCATACGCGAAAGTAATCCATGGACAGTGATGAGTGCTTACAATCGTATCAATGGTACATTTGCACAAGGTAATTATGATCTTTTAACCAAGATACTCAGACAAGATTGGGGCTTTAACGGTATCGTCATGACCGACTGGATAGGTCGCCGTGAGGGATTGTCTGTGGCATCGCAAGTACATGCCGGCAATGACCTGTTCGAACCCGGTGAGGTAGAACAAGTGAATGATATTGAAGCTGCTGTAAAAGCCGGAAAGCTGGATATTAAAGATGTAGACAGAAATGTACGCCGCATGCTCGAATATGTCGTCAAGACTTCAAGCTTCCGCCGCTATGCAGCCACTAACGAACCAGATCTTGTAGCTCATGCTGCAATTACACGTCAAACAGCATCAGAAGGAATGGTCCTACTCAAGAATACAGCTTCTACACTACCCTTCCACAACGTAAAGACGGTAGCACTATATGGCGTAGGCTCTTACCATTTCTTATCGGGCGGTGTAGGTTCGGGATGTGTGCATACACCTTATATTATAGACTTGGTAACAGGGCTAAAAAATGCAGGCATTAGCAGTACAGCCAACCTAACAAGAATGTATCAGAAGTACATAGACTTTGCTAAGATTAAGCGAGAGGCAGATCGTGACCCTGCATGCTGGTTTGAGAAGCCAGAGATGGGCGATCAGAAACTGCCAGAGTTAGCAATATCCCAACGCCAAATAGAGGCAGAAGCAGATTCTTCAGATATTGCTATCATTACACTTACACGCCAAGCAGGAGAAGGAATAGATCGCAGTATTGAAAAAGAATTCAATATATCTCCCATTGAAAAAGATATGATAGAGCAGGTATGCGCAGCCTACCATCGTATTGGCAAACGTGTGATAGTGGTCATCAATTCTGGTAGTGTCATTGAGACTGCAAGCTGGAATGCCCTTCCCGATGCTATTCTTGTGGCATGGCAACCCGGAGAGGAAGGAGGCAACTCAATAGCAGATATTCTCACTGGCAAAGTATGCCCATCGGGAAAACTTACAATGACGTGGCCTATTTTTGCCACAGACCATCCATCAACAGCCAATTTCCCACAGGATGATAATATGACTGTTTACCACTATGTCACCTTTAAAGATTGGACTAGCAAGGGAGGAGGAATGTCCACTCGAGACTATACGAACCATGCAGAAGATATATGGGTAGGATATCGCTATTTCGATAGTTTCAAACGCCAAGTGGCCTATCCATTCGGATATGGTCTGTCTTACACAAGTTTTGAATACGGACAGCCTCGTGTACGCCGTCAAGGCGACAAGATAGAAGTAACTCTGTCTGTTAAGAACACAGGAAAAAATAGCGGCAAGGAAATTGTACAACTCTATGTTGCAGCCCCCAAAGGTACGATGGCAAAACCGGAAAAAGAGTTGAAAGCATTTGCCAAGACCCGATTACTACAAGCCGGCGAAAGCGAGAATATTACCATGAGTATGCAGGTACGAGATCTGGCTAGTTTTGATGAAGCCGGCAGTCAGTGGCTTGTTGATGCAGGTACATACCGATTAATGGTAGGTTCTAACATCAACGACATTCGTGGTACAGCAACGCTATCACTACCTCGCTATACCGAAACGGTTTCACAGGCTCTCGCTCCTCAGCATCCTATTCATAAGATTGTGAAGTAGAGCATTTCTCAATGGGATTGGAAACTGTATACCAACAGCCCTTTTTACCATATTATAAAGTTGTTATATCAAAAATTTACGTTGAGAATGGAAAATACCATTTATCTTTGTACCATAAACCTAGATAATTTTTCCTAATAACAAATAACTAAAAATAACAAACAGATATGAGAAAGAACCTATTAACCGCATGCCTATTGATGTTGAGTATGACGACCTTTGCTCAGAAATTCACCATTCCAGTCTTCCCCGACTCACAGAGCGAAATAGATTCTAATATGGGTATGTTTAATAGCCAGTTGGACTGGATTATCCAAAATCAAAAGAAAGAGAATATCCCTATGGTATTACACGTGGGAGATGTCGTTAATTTCGATAATCTCACCCACTGGGATAAGGCTAGCCAAGGATTTGCTCGTCTGGACAGTGCTCATATTGATTACGCCATTACATTAGGTAACCATGATAATGAGGCTGTACAAGAATATAATGGGTCTGCCGCACCCGGCGACACGCATGCAAATGTACGTAAGACATCTAAGTTTAACTCTTATTTCCCAACCTATAGATTCCGTGCACAGCGAGGTACATATGAACCCGGCAAGAGCGATAACGCTTATTATACATTCCGTACTGGCAACACCTATTGGTTGGTAGTGACATTGGAGTTTTGTCCTCGTCCGGAAATGGTAGAGTGGGCAAACAAGATTGTCAAAAAGTATCACGAGCATAATGTTATTATTCTTACACACTATTACCTCAATGGGAAGGGTGAGATCGTGAAAAACAATGCAGGTTATGGCGATTCAAGTCCACAGTATATCTTCGATAACTTGGTTAAATTACATCCTAATATCAAATTTGTTATTAGCGGACACGTAGGTTTCTCGTCATTCAAGGTAGATGAGGGTGTGAATCACAACAAAATATACCAGATGTTGCAGAATTACCAAAATGTAGAATATGGTGGTGGCTATCTGCGCCTGATGCGTTTCGACCTTGACAAAGGTACTGTAGATTGCGAATTGTACTCTCCCTACTTCAAGAAGTCTAAACCGGAGAATACCCATTATAAGATAGAAGGTTTCACCACAATTAAACCAAAACTCTAAGTATGAACGGTATGAGAACTATCAACAAGAGTATGAAAGCAGGACTTCTGTTCTGCTTTTTTTTTCCATATGCAGCCACAGCAGGTAATTATGAGAAAATAAAACTGGCAATACAAGACAAGCAACAGCCTATAGAGCATGTAACTTTCATGGGGTATATAGGCAATAGGTTTAGCCAATCATACGAAAACCGCGTCTTGGCACAAAGTGTAGATAAATTAGTCGAACCATTCTGTCATCACAACGAGACACACCTATGGCAAAGCGAGTTTTGGGGTAAATGGATGAATTCTGCCGTGTTGGCCTACCAATACCGCCCATCCAACGCTATGATTTCGCGTATACAAGAGGCTGTAGACAAGCTTATTAAGACCCAAGACAGCCGTGGTTACATAGGTAACTACACCGACGAGACACACTTGCAGGAATGGGATATCTGGGGACGCAAGTATTGTATTCTGGGCTTACTTGATGCCTATGGGGTAACTCATGACAAGAAGGCTCTTAATGCTGCGTGCCGTGAAGCCGACTATCTCATAAACGAATTGCATCATAGCAAATCTACCATCGTTGAGTTAGGAAATCAACATGGCATGGCAGCTTCATCTGTACTCAAACCCATTTGCTATCTTTATCGCTATACAGGTAATAAGCGTTACTTCGATTTTGCTAAAGAGATTATAAGCCTTTGGGAGAGCGCCACAGGACCAAAGCTTATTTCCAAAGCCGGTATTGATGTAGCTAGTCGATTCCCGAAGCCCACTGCTGCGAAATGGTATAGCTGGGAACAAGGTGCCAAAGCCTATGAAATGATGTCATGCTACGAGGGACTGCTTGAAATGTATCGACTTACGGGCAATACGGAATATCTATCTGCTGTAGAACAAGTGTGGCAGAATATCAACGATACAGAGATTAATATTACCGGTTCTGGCGCATCGATGGAGTCATGGTTTGGTGGTAAGCACTTACAGTATATGCCTATTCGCCACTTCCAAGAGACTTGTGTCACGGCAACATGGATTAAGTTAAGCCGTCAGCTCCTGCTTCTCACTGGTAACACAAAATATGCAGACGCAGTTGAAATATCATTCTATAATGCATTACTTGGGGCAATGCGTACCGATGCCAGTGATTGGGCTAAATACACTCCGCTTTCAGGTCAACGTTTACCCGGTTCTGAGCAATGCGGCATGGGCTTGAATTGTTGTAATGCAAGTGGTCCACGCGGTCTCTTTGTAATACCCCAAACCGCAGTTCTTACTTCTGCCAAAGGAGTTGATGTCAATCTCTATATTGCAGGAGACTATAAACTGACGACTCCCCGACATCAGCAAATGGTTTTAAAACTAGAAGGAGAATATCCTAAAAATAATAAGATGTCTTTCCTACTTTCACTCAAAAAGGCTGAGAACATAACGATAAGGCTTCGTATTCCTGAATGGAGTACAGCCACAAAAGTAATTGTTAATGATGTTGCAGTAGAGCATGTACAAGCAGGGAAGTATATGGAACTCTCTCGTACATGGCATCATGGCGACAGAATAAGTATTGAGTTTGATATGCCCGGTATTGTACATCGTTTAGGTCAACACCCGGAATATGTGGCAATTACCCGCGGCCCCATCGTCTTGGCTCGCGACCAACGGCTTGCCGGTCCCGGCCTAGAGGCTTTCTTAACACCAGTCGTAGATGACAAACAGCAGATATTGCTCGAAGCCACAAATACACAGAATACCGATATTTGGATGTCGTTTATGGCAAAATTCCAACCAGAAGCATATACAGAAGATGGTGCTCCGGCTATCCTTGTAGGACTCTGTGACTATGCCTCAGCCGGTAATTCTTCACAAAAAGATGATTACCCATTTTTTAAAGTCTGGATGCCACAGTTATTTAACCCTGCAATTTCACAATAAGGAATATAAGACGAGATTTCCCTCTTCTTTTTCCAACATATCAATAGAGAATAAGGGGGAAAGGAATCTGTATTAATCTCGCAACTATCTTTGTAACAATATGAAATGAAATATAAAAAAAAGATATATATACTACTTTGCTTATGGTTCTTTTCTGTACCAACAATAGCACAGGTTACAGCACAACAGAAACTTGAAGTCGTCCGAAATATTATTAGAAGGTTTTCTCATCGTGATGACATAAATCTAAGGCTTGTTCCCCGCAAGCAAGGGCAGTTAGAGACTTTCAACCAGCAGGTCTCAAATGGAAAGTTAACCATATCTGCCAATAGTCCTATTGCACTTTGTCACGGATATTACGATTGGATTAGACAAAATGAGTATGGCATCATGAGCTGGACTGGAAATCGGTGTAATATTCCAACAAAGATTGACGGTAGTAAGACTCGCTCTGTTACATCTCCTTTTCAGTATCACTATTATTTCAATGCTGTGACTTTTGGTTATACGATGCCGTATTGGGATTGGAACCGATGGGAACAAGAAATAGACTGGATGGCCTTTCATGGCATTGACATGCCTTTGGCGCTTACTGCCAATGAAGCCATTCTTGCAAGAGTGTTTAAGAAAATAGGGCTTTCAGACGAAGTAATTGGTCGTTTCTTTACAGGCCCGGCTCATCTTCCTTGGCTTCGTATGGGGAATATTTATGGTATTGACGGACCGCTATCAAATCAATGGCATCAAGACCAAATAGCCCTACAGCACAAAATACTGGATAGAATGCGTAAATTAGATATGCATCCTATATGCCCCGGCTTTGCCGGTTTTGTTCCAGAGGCTTTAAAAGAACTTTACCCAACTGCAGACATTCAATATACTACATGGGAAAAGGCTTTCCATAATTATATCCTCTCACCTGCAGACCCTTTATTTCATAAAATTGGTGTAATGTTCATTCAGGAATGGGAAAAAGAATTTGGAAGATGCGACTTCTATTTAATTGATAGTTTCAACGAGATGGACATTCCATTTCCTCCAAAGGATGATCCCAAACGCTACGAGTTTATGGCTGATTTTGGGAAAAAAGTCTATCAATGCATCAAGGAAGCCAATCCTTCCGCTACTTGGGTTATGCAAGGTTGGATGTTTGGTTACCAGCCGGAAATCTGGGATTACAAGACGCTGAATGCCTTGGTATCTCAAGTACCAGATAATAAGATGATTATGCTAGACTTGGCTGCCGATTATAATAAGTTTTTATGGAAAACGCCTTTCAACTGGGACTTCTACAAAGGCTTCTGCGGCAAACAATGGATCTATAGCGTCATACCTAACATGGGAGGGAAGTCGGCTCTTACAGGTGCGCTTGACTTCTATGCCAAAGGTCATTTAGAGGCTTTGAATTCTCAAAACCGCGGTAAACTTATTGGTTTCGGATTTGCACCGGAAGGTATTGAGAACAATGAAGTAGTATATGAGCTTCTCTGTGATGCCGGGTGGGCGAAACAAGGAGTTGAGCTTCGGCCTTGGCTGCGCAATTATACATACAGTCGTTATGGTTGTTACCCTATAGGCATGGAGCAATATTGGAACGAAATGATTCAGTCGGTATATGGCTCTTTCAAGAGTCATCCCCGCTTCAACTGGCAATTCCGCCCCGGAAAAGAAAAATATGGAAGTGTAGACTTAGACAACCACTTCTATCATGCCGTAGAAATAATGGCTGGGATGCTGTCTCAGATGAAAGGGAATAAACTCTTTGAAGCAGATTTTAAAGAGATGGCAGCTAACTATTTAGGTGGTAAAGTCGAGATTCTTGTACGGCAGATTGATAAAGCATACGAAAGCCAAGACACTATCAATGCGAATCAGTTGGAAACAAGATTCTATAGGTTGATGACCGGTATGGATCTCGTTTTACAAGGGCATCCCACGAAGGACATGCAGAAATGGATAGACTATGCGCGTGCTCGCGGTGTAAGCTACAATAAGGCAGATTGCTATGAGAGTAATGCGCGTCGCATTGTGACTGTATGGGGACCTCCCATCGATGATTACTCTGCTCGTATTTGGGCCGGACTCATTCGCGACTACTATTTACCTCGTTGGAAGCACTATTTCAATCAAAAGCGTAGTGGCAAACCATTCGACTTTTCCACTTGGGAATTAGATTTTGTCGAGAATCAAAAAGGATTAAGTCAGCCTGCACTTACCAAAGACAAAATAAGTCTAGCTGTTCAGCTTATTCAAGATGCTAAAAATATTGTAGAATAATAACAAAAAAGAAATATGAGAAATAAAGCACTCTTGCTTACTATAGCATTGCTGTTGGGAAACTATGCCATAGCTCAAGTTCACACTTATTTGGATCGTACGAAGAATATAGAAGAGCGTGTAGAGGATGCACTTAGTCGTATGACTTTGACCGAAAAACTTAAAGTCATCCACGCGCAATCCAAGTTTAGTTCGGCAGGCGTTCCACGCCTAGGGTTTCCAGACTTTTGGACATCTGACGGTCCTCATGGCATTCGTACCAATACACTATGGGATGAGTGGACCGACGCCAACCAGACAAACGATTCCTGTGTGGCCTTCCCTGCACTTACCTGTTTGGCCGCAACATGGAATCCGGAAGTGGCCTATCTTTTTGGCAAGAGCCTTGGAGAGGAAGCACGTTATCGAGGAAAGGATATGGTCTTAGGCCCCGGCGTTAACATTTATCGCACTCCCCTCAATGGCCGTAATTTCGAATACATGGGCGAGGACCCTTATTTAGCTGGACAGATGGCAGTTCCGTATATTCAGGGTATACAAAGCAATGGAGTGGCTGCCTGTGTGAAACATTATCCACTCAATCAGGACGAAAATAACCGTATTGAAGAAAACATCATTGTTGACGACCGTGCCTTGCACGAAATCTATCTTGCCCCCTTCAAAGAAGCAGTGATAAAGGGACACGTCTGGGGTATCATGGGGGCATATCCGAGCTACAAAGACCAATCGTGTACTTACAACGCATATCTCACCAATAAGGTATTAAAAGGCGACTGGGGGTATGACGGCGTGGTGTTGAGCGATTGGGGAGCTACACATGAAACAGAGGGAGCCGTAAGGCATGGTCTTGACATAGAGTTCGGTACATGGACTGATGGAAAGAAATACGGCGATAGCAAACATTATAACCGTTATTATCTTGCTGATGCCTACCGCAAAGGCTTGGAAGAGGGACGCTATACGATGGAAAGCCTTGATAATAAGGTACGCCGGGTGCTCCGACTATTCTATCGCACCACCATGACCTATCGCGAACCCGGTTCATTGACCAGCGATGAGCATTTTGCTGTAGCACGCCGTATAGGCGAAGAGGGAGTAGTGCTCCTTAAAAACGAGCGCCAAATACTCCCTTTGCAATTAAAACCGGGCAAACGCATTCTCGTCATCGGTGAGAACGCCATTAAGATGATGACGGCGGGTGGCGGTTCGTCGTCAATACGTACCAAGCACGAATTTGTGCCACTTGATGCACTGCGTAGATATACTGACAAGGTGGGGGTGCAGCTCGACTTTGCCCGTGGCTATGTGGGCGATACCGTCACCATGTTTAATGGAGCCAGCGTGGGGCAGGATATTCGAGACAGCCGAACGCCACAGCAACTTATGGACGAGGCTGTGACCAAGGCACATGGAGCTGATTATATACTAATTTTCGGCGGTCTCAATAAGAGTGAATATCAAGATTGCGAGGGTTACGACCGTAAGAATTATAGTATGCCTTATCAGCAAGACCAACTCGTAGAAGCCTTGGCCAAGGTTAACAAGAACATTGTGTTTGTTAATATCTCTGGCAATACGGTGGCTATGCCATGGGTAGAGCGTGTATCAGGTATCATACAAGCTTGGTATCAAGGCAGTGAAGCCGGTAATGTGATAGCCTCCATCCTTGTCGGCGAAACCAATCCTTCGGGCAAGTTGCCTTATACGTGGACTGTCAGACTTAACGATGTCCCAGCCCACGCGCTTGGAACCTATCCGGGTACATGGCGTGCCGACCACAAAGTTATTGACGTGGAATACAAGGAGGGCATCTTTGTGGGATACCGCTGGGCTGACAAGCACCGTGTACGTCCGCTTTTCGCCTTTGGGCACGGCTTAAGCTATACGGCATTCAAACTATCAGAAGCAAAAGCAGATAAATCTGCAATGACGCCAAGCGATAGTATTACCTTTACCATCACGGTGCAAAATATCGGTCAACGTGCCGGTTCCGAGGTTGTGCAACTATATATAAAAGATAAAGAGGCCAGCCTGCCCCGACCGGTGAAAGAACTGAAAGGTTTCCGGAAAGTTTTCCTACAACCGGGGGAAAGCAGAAACGTGAGTATCACCATTGGCAAAGATGCACTAAGTTTTTACGATGACCGTCAACAGCAGTGGGTGGCAGAGCCCGGACATTTTGAGGCGCTGATAGGAACGGCATCCGACAAAATTGCATCTCATGTAAAATTCACATTGCTAAAATAAAACAAATACGGCATGAAATACTTTCTCAAACGTTATTCAATCCTTAGTTCCATTCTTCTGTTCTCGACTTTGAGCATGGTGGCCATGCAGAGTCCGAAGTGGCTGGAACGCGCTGTGTTTTATCAGATCTACCCATCATCCTATATGGACAGCGATGGCAACGGTATTGGCGATTTGCAGGGTATCATCTCAAAACTCGACTATATACAGTCTGTAGGGTTCAATGCCATCTGGCTTAATCCGGTATTCGAATCGGGATGGTTTGACGGTGGCTACGACATCATCGACTTTTATAAGATAGACCCGCGGTTCGGAACCAATACCGATATGGTGATGCTCATCAAGGAAGCCCACCGGCGTGGCATCAAGATCTGTCTGGACTTGGTAGCCGGGCACACCAGCAATAAGTGTAAATGGTTTCAGGAGTCGGCAGCAGGTGATGCCAACTCTCGCTACAGCGACTATTACATCTGGACTGACTCTGTGAGCGATGCCGAGAAACGGGACATCGAGCTGCGCAAGAAAGAGGGAGAGAATCTCTTTGGGGCACGCGGCAACTTCGTGGAGGCGAATGCGCCGCGAGGCAAGTATTATCAGAAGAATTTCTTCGAATGCCAGCCGGCCCTCAACTACGGATTCGCCCATCCAGACGCCTCTCATCCGTGGGAGCAAACGCCGGATGCCCCGGGACCGCAGGCTGTCAAGCGCGAACTGCTCAACATCATGGCCTTCTGGCTGGGCAAGGGTGTAGATGGATTCCGGGTAGACATGGCGGCATCGCTCATCAAAAACGACCCCGACGGTTCGGCGGTGCGCAAGCTGTGGAAAGAAATCAATCATTGGAAAGACAGCAACTACCCCAACTCGGTGCTCATTTCAGAGTGGTCGGATCCGATGCAGGCCATCCCTGCCGGATTCAACATCGACTTCATGATACACTTCGGCGTGAAGGCCTACATCCCCATGTTCTTTGCTAAAGGCACCCCGTGGGGCGATTGGGATACGCACGAGTGCTGCTATTTCGATAGGCAAGGCAAGGGCACGCTGTTCCCTTTCATCAAAAATTACACCGAGGCCTACGAGGCGACCAAACATCAGGGCTACATCGCCCTGCCATCGGCCAATCACGATTTCCAACGCCCCAACATCGGTACGCGCAACACGCCCGATCAACTGAAAGTGCTGATGACCTTCCTGCTCACCATGCCGGGCGTTCCATTCATCTATTATGGCGATGAAATCGCCATGAAATACCAGCTCTATCTACCCAGCAAGGAAGGCAGTGGGATACGTTCGGGGAGTCGCACGCCGATGCAATGGACCAAAGGTAAGAACGCAGGATTCTCCGACTGCGATTCCCGACAACTCTATCTCCCCGTCGATACCGAGGAGGGAAAACTTACAGTGGAAGCTCAAGAGGCCGACACGACATCGTTGCTCCACTATGTGCGACGGCTCATCCGACTCCGCCAGTCGGCAGACGCCATCGGCAATACCGGCGACTGGCTGCTGGTAAGCGATGCCAAACAGCCCTACCCCATGGTCTACAAACGCTCCAAGGGAGGCTCTGTCTACTATGTAGCCATCAATCCATCCGGCCGGTCGGTCACCGCCGCCATTCCGTTGTCGAAGTCCGGCAGAGTAACTCAGGTATTGCAGACTGGTCACATCCGATGCCACACCTCAGCTGCCACGCTGCAACTGAAAATGAAAGGCATCAGCGCTGTGGTGTTGAGCGAACAATAATTGCCTACCGTCGAACACTTCGATGGCGACGAACAACATCACGATTTATCTAAACAATTACCATCTTATGGCAAAAAAATATCGTTTCATACTCCTTTTACTCATTCTTACCCTTGTACAGGCACGTGCAACGGCATCCGCGACTGCTAAACCAGCCTATTGGATTGCCGTACCACAAACGTCGGCTCACGACTATGGCGTCTACTATTTCCGAAAGAACTTGAACCTGACGCAGCTACCGGCAGCCATGCGCGTAGAGGTAAGCGGCGACAATCGCTACGAGCTATACGTCAACGGGCAGCTGGCTTCGGCCGGCCCAGCCAAAGGTGATTTACATCACTGGCACTACGAAACAGTAGATTTAAAACCCTATCTGAAGCCGGGTAACAATGTTGTGGCAGCCATGATCATCAACGAAGGTGAAAAACGAGCACTCTCGCTATATACCCATCGTACAGCCTTCTATTTACATGCGCTTGACGCCATAGGAGCAGAGCTCAACACCGATCCGTCATGGCTGTGCATACAAGACCATGGCTATCAACCACTCAATACCAAAGTCGCCGCCTTCATGGCTGTAGGTCCCTGCGACATTCTCAATATGCATCAGCATATAGCTCATTGGTGCGATACCACATGCGACCTGTCGAAATGGCGTCCCGCACAAGTACTCGCCCTCCCCGCCTATGCCGACCGCTCTTATATCTATGGTTATCCATCTGTCTGGCAATTGATGCCCTCCACCATTCCACAGATGGAGCGGCGTATGGAGCGCATGGCAAAAGTACGACAATCTACCTTGAAACTACCCAAAACATTCCTCAACGCTCCAACATCCATTACTATTCTTGCCCACACCAAAGCTACCATCCTCATAGACAACAAGCAAGAAACCAATGCCTACGTACATCTCGCATTCGGATACGGTCGAGACGCAGAAATGTCGCTTACCTACAGCGAATGCCTGTGGGACGATACGAAGGGAACCAAGTCTAACCGCAATGTGGTAAACGGCAAGCTGATGCGCGGTGTCAAAGATAGTATCATTAGCAACGGTAAAGAACGGCAAATCTATCGTACACTCTCGTGGCGTACATATCGCTACGTGCAACTGACCATTAACACGCACGATGCCCCTCTCACTCTGTACGACCTTTATGGTATCTTCACCGGCTACCCCCTACAATTGGCATCTACATTCGAATGCCAAGACAAAGAACTCGAACGCATTCTTCAAATAGGATGGCATACGGCACGCCTATGTGCTTGGGAAACCTACATGGACTGCCCCTACTATGAACAACTGCAATATCTTGGCGACTCGCGTATCCAAGCTCTTATCACCCTGTTCAACTCGCGCGACGACCGACTGGTCAAAAGCTTCCTAGACATGGCCGACTGGTCGCGCCGTCCAGAAGGTTTCACCATGAGCCAATACCCCTCTACCATGGAGCAAAATATCCCCACCTACTCGCTCATCTATATCCTCTCGTTGCACGATTATATGCGCTACGGGAGCGATCTCGACTTTGTCCGTGGTAAGCTTTCGGGTGTAAGACAGATTCTGGATTATTTTAAGACATGGCAGTTGCCCGACGGTCGGCTCAAAGAAACACCTGGATGGAACTTCATAGACTGGGTAGCCGCGTGGGGAGACCCGGGCGAAGGGCCAAAAGGTTCGGAAGGTGCTACAGCCACAGCCGACCTATTCCTACTCTTGGCCTATCAAGCCGCTGCCGACTTGGAAAGCCAACTCGGCATGCCCGCCATGGCCAAGTTGTACGAGACTGCGGCACAACGTCTTGCTATCTCCATCCGTTCAAGCTATTGGAATACAACGCGAGGGCTGTTTGCAGACGACTCTAACCATCGCCATTTCTCGCAACATACCAACGCACTGGCCATTCTCGCCAAAATAACAAAAACCGACGAAATCACGGCCATCGCACATCAGCTATTAGAGGATAAGAGTTTGGCTCCATGCTCTGTCTACTTCAGTTTCTATCTCAACTCAGCTCTCCACGCAGCGAATCTTGGGGACAATTATCTCCAATGGCTCGATATTTACCGCGAAAACATCAAACAGGGACTCACCACATGGGCCGAAACTTCCGACCTCGCCCATACACGCTCCGACTGCCATGCATGGGGTGCCGCCCCCAATATTGAGGTATATCGCATCATGCTCGGTATTGAAAGCACTTCGCCGGGTTTTGCCAGCGTGCGAATAGCTCCCCATCCGGGCAACTGCAAACAATTGTCGGGCAGTATTCCGCATCCTCAAGGCAATATTCGTGTAAACTATCGACTTTCCGGCCAAACACTGAAAGCCGTGATAGAACTTCCTGAGCACGTAAGTGGCGAATTCGTATGGCGCGGCAAAATCTATCCGCTACATGGCGGCCGAAACGAAAACAACTATGAATAATATTACCTTTTAATACACCAACGGTCTTTTGAACTCCTCATCAGCGTTCAAAAGACCGTTTTCTTTTACACAAATCGCAGATTAATTTCGTTTTTTCTTGTATTATAAAAATATTTAGCTAAATTCGTATCATCATTAGAAACCTAAACAGAACGAAATGCAAGAAAGTAAATATCTGATAGCCAACTTTCGTGATACACAGTGGGGACTGACGGTTTCTACGGTTGGCTACGAACATATCATTCCGGGAGAGGATTATCCTACTCACGGGCATGCAGACGGCTATTACTTCAAAGTAGAACGAGGACGCATTCTCAACGAATATCAGTTATTATACATCACAGCCGGCGAGGGCGTGTTCAAGTCTTCGTCGGTAGAGGAGCGAAGAATTAAGGCCGGCGACTTCTTCTTGCTGTTCCCCGGAGAATGGCATACGTACCATCCCTCCAAAAACATCGGATGGCAAAGCTACTGGATAGGATTCAAAGGCGAGAATATGGATGCACGCGTAAAAAACGGCTTCCTCTCCCCTACCAAGCCCGTCTATCACGTGGGCTACATGGACCGTCTGGAAGATTTGTATCACTATGCGCTCGACACGGCTCAAGAAGAAGCCGTTCACACGCAAAGGACACTGGCCGGCGTGGTCAATTTGCTCATCGGCATGATGTATAGCTTGGAGCGCAACATAGAACTCGGCAAGAACCAAGAGCATGTCAACATGGTCAACCGAGCCCGCAAGCGCATCAGAGAAGCACTGGAAGAAAATCTCACCATACAGCAGATAGCGACAGACATGGGCGTGAGCTATAGTAATTTCCGTAAACTGTTCAAAGAGTTTACAGGCGTCTCCCCCGCCCTCTACCAGCAAGAACTGCGCCTGCAACGAGCCAAGGAACTACTTTCTACGACAAATTTGAGCGTCAAACAGATTGCCTACAAACTATGTTTTGACTCTCCGGATTACTTCTCTGCAAAATTTAAAGCAAAAATAAATCTGAGACCTAGTGAGTTTAGAGAGCAGACGAAATAACCAAAGTTCGGCGAAATCAAGATAGCACGGGATTTTAATTTCGGAACATGACGCATCATTCTGCCACATCGACAAAACCTCTAAGCGGATGGAAAGCAGACATTGTCAGCTGACATAATGCCCAACCAAATGGAAAATAGACTCTGTCACATGGACAAAACTTTCAAGTAAATAGAAAACAAGCTTTGTCACATTAATAGAATCTTTAAGCAAATGAAAAGTAGACTTTGTCAGTTGACATAACGTCCAAACGACTCAGTCGGGCGTTTTGTCGGCCCGATATGACATTTTTCGACAACACTTAAACAAAAGAAATAGTCGGACCGATATAACCAGTCCGACTATTTTTATGAGAAACATCTCTATCCCCTAAAAACTCCTAAGCCACGCCTTGAGGGCCATCATCATCTCTGCATGGTAGCGAAAACCCACCTTACAGCCCCAACCATGACCACCGCTGGGAAATACATGCAAAGAGCTACGAACACCGTTCTTGTTAAGCGCGAGATAGTAGTTCACCCCATTAGCCGACGGAACAACATCATCGTCGTCGCTAAGCACAATAAATGCCCGTGGTGTGGTATGGCTCACATTCATATCGGCACTATATTTACGCTGATCGGACTCACTGGGAAGATTGCCCAAAAGATGGTGTAAACTGCCCGCATGACCATATCCTTCCATCATAGAGATAACCGGATAGAACAAAATCTGGAAATTAGGTTTTGCCCCGTCGGGCGCAGTCGTAGCAATCGTAGCGGCAAGATGCCCCCCGGCAGAAGGGCCCATAATCCCCACATCATTGCTATTGATTTTCCAAGCCTCCGCATGCCGGCGCACAAGTTTCAAGGCATTCTCTGCATCCGAAATGGGAACATTGGGGTTACCGCGCGGAAAACGATACTTCAAGACTACGGCAGCAATCCCCTGACTTTGGAAAAATTCTCCCCAATCGTAACCTTCATGCCCGATGGCGAGCCCTACATAGCCTCCTCCAGGACAAATCACTACGGCACGGCCTGTTGCCATCTTCTCTTCTGGAAGATATACACGCACCTTCGCAGTATCGTTAGCGTCGCTGCTAACATACGTAGGACGTCCATCATAAAGTTTCAAATCGAAAGTACGCTGAGCACTGGTCGGAATAATCGCCAATGCCAAGCCAAACATCATAAAGAGCTTGTGTAGTTTCATATTCTGTTTTATTCTAATGGAGCACATTCCTCTGCCAGACAAATTTATAGTCTTTTCATCTTCGAAGAAAGAACTCTGATTGTTAGATTATTTATATGCAAAGATAACAAAATAGTTTGACTTTCATAGACTTACCCTTCATTTTTTCGTATATCTATTACTGGAAATCACAAGAATGAGGATGAATAAAAAAACTCTCCCGACTTCCCTGCCACCGCAATCCAGAAATATAGAAAACTCAACTACACAAAAGTACCTCACTGCAAAGCCATTGCAGCATTGCCGACTCGCCCATGCAGCATCGCTATCAAGCCCAATTTGCAACATATACCACTAAGTTTGGTAAGATGCGGGAGTGAGTAAAAGATTCTCTACTTCGCTTGTTCGCATTATTTGCGCACCACAAACATTGGTGCAAAATCAGACAACCATACAACAAAAAGATAAAAGAGGAAAACCATCAAGATTACAAAAAGATCATAGCACAATCCTAATTAAAAAATTATTCACCATAATAGGGTATAAACAAAAAGGAATTACAACAACCATTGTAATTCCCTTAATCAATCTTTGTAGCGGGGGTGGGACCCGAACCCACGACCTCCGGATTATGAATCATATTTGGGGATATTTCAGGAAATAGCAATACATTGCAATACACTGATAATTAGTTATTTATTTTGTAGATTTCTTGAAATTCCGTAAATTTGCACAGAATTGAGGTCAGAAAGTTCACCAAAAGTTCACCGATTTTATGCTCTAACCCTTATAAACAGTAGACTTTTCTATGGAGAAGAATTTCAGAAAGTTCACCGATGAGGTGTTTTTGTCAAATAAACAGTATCGAGACCGTGGAGAGACCACTTTTAGCAAGTTCGTTTCTTCTAACGGAAGCGTTACAGGTACACTCATGCTGGATCCTCGTAGAGCCAACGGTGACGAGGAACAAGAGCTTCCTGTTGCTATCAGAATTCAATACAATGGCAAGAAGGTTTATCTGCGTATTGGCAAGACATATAAACTTGAAGAATGGAGAGTGCTGTGCGAGCTCGAACGTCAAGGGAGAAACAAGAATGCCACAGAAAGAAAAGAGCTGCGTACCCGTATCTCCAAAGTTGAGGATATGGTCAATGCACTTGTTGATAACGGCATCTTCACTCTGAAAAGACTTCAATAACGTTTCAGTGGGATTACACCCGAAGAGAGAACCATCTATTCTGTTTGGGATAAATACATCGCTGACAGAAAAATAGATAAACTGGGAACGGATCGTACCAACATCGATGTGAAACGAAGATTTGTAAAACAGATGGGAACCAATGTTTCTTTCGGTGACATTGATAGAGCTTTTATCCTGAAATGGACTAAGGCGATGAAGAAGTATGGATTGAATGCCACAACTATCGGTATCAGCTTACGCACATTCAGAGCTATTATCAAAGTATGTATAGATGAAGGGCTCATCAAGGGTGATACCAAAGAAATGTTTAAGGATACTGGCTACAACAAGTCCAATAGCCGAAAGCATGAATTCTTAGATGTAGCAACAATGCGCCAACTTTATGACTTCTGGGAGAAGAAAGAAGCCAGAGACGAAAATGGAAAAGAACTATTCTACTCCCATGAGAAAGAAGCTGTGTTCCGTGATTTGGGATTGTTCCTTTTCATGTATCTTGGCGATGGACAGAACTTGGCAGACACACTTCGCCTTGAATATGATGAATGGTATTTCTCTACACATGGCAAACAACTTCGTTTCTACCGTCAGAAAACACACGATAGAAACGAGAGTGCAAGTGAGGTGATATTTCCTATCACACAAGAGCTAAAGAAAATAATCGAGGAATATGGCAATGAACCGGAATTGGGAAAACGTGTATTCCCTATCCTGCCAACACTCATCATGCCCGACAAGGAACTTTGGGTAATCCAGAGATACAACAAGTACCCGTTGGCGGAATTAATTTAGTGCGTATTTAATTCTTCCGATGGGTTTGTTATTAATAAAGTTGACATATTGTAATATGGTCAGCGCACTAATTTTCCCGATTATTCGGACAAACAGACCATTTGTTATTTTCGCATAATTCCTGATAACCAAAAATTGATCTGTGAGTTGTGAGAAGAGAGTTTCAATCCTTTTTCTGGCTTTGGCAAAAGGGATTAATTTTGGTTTCCAATTCTTTTGGTTCAGCCTATATGGACATTCCAATCTAATGTGAGCCGTTTGGAAAAGATCGAGTTGAACATCAGCCCCTATATATCCCTTGTCGCCATAGATGTTACAGTCATGATAGACCAGCTTGACATCTTTCATATAATTGAGGTCATGCACGCTGGCCTTTGACAAGTCATAGGAGTGTATCACCCCACTTAACCCACAGAGTGCATTGAGTTTATAGCCAAAGTAATACATATTTTGAGATGCACAGAAACCGAAATCCGGTGCTTGTGAGAAATCTCCCATTCGCCCCATCTTGCAACGCTTCCCTCTGGCAACCCTGCATACGGCTATCGGCTTGGAATCTACGAAGAATTGAGTTTCCCCACCGTCCATTTGGGCAGCGATTCTCTTTCGTGTGTCTTCGCATAATCCTGCGGTATTCTTTCTACGGTCGTTGAATTGCCTGAGAGATATGAGGTTAGGTATTTTGTCTTTGTACTCCTGAAGCTTATAATCAAAAAGCCATTTTTCACTATCAATGCTCTCTGATTCCGCTGTCAAGGACAAGGCAACGACCTCCAAATCTGAAAATTTTGGCATGGGACCACGACGGGGTATATTTCCCTGCTCATTGACAAGGTTGTGAGAGAATTGCTTGCATATCTCAAGGATTTTGACCAATTTTGTGTATAAGTTGCACATACGAGGATTTGTACTTAATGGTTTTGACTTCACTAAGTTACTAAAAATCAACGATATGTGCAACTTTTTATATATCATTATAGCTACATTTTAATTCCGCCAACGGGTTAATAATATATCCATGTGTCTTTTTAATGAAGTGATTACCTGAGTTTGGTCTAAGAAAATCTGTTTAAAAGTTATAGGAATGAGATATTTTTTGTACCTTTATAGCTCAAAACCAAAGTGTTACACAAACATCCTCATTCCTATGAACAGTACAAATTTAATAGAATTATTCTGTATTCTTGACGAATTCTGCAAATATTTTACTCCGCAACTCAAAAAACGTATGATCGATACAGTCGGAAAGCGTCGTCGTAATCGTGCTTGCGTGATGAACGACAGTGAGATAATGACCATTCTCATTCTATATCATCAGTCGCATTATATAGACCTGAAAACTTTTTACTTACATGAAATCTTTTTGCTGCACTTATTGCCTACAATCTTATGCCGAAGAAGCCAACGATAAATAATTGATAAAAGCAGGCTTATTGCATAAGGGTTATACCGAACTCAGGTTAAACTTACTATTCTTTTGCGCTGAAAGAGTGAGGGAAAAAACAACAGCATCATGGTGGGATAAAAAAACTTTTTCATTGTTTTCTTTAATATTTTAGTTCAACAAACATTTTATTCGTCAGGATTTATGAGATGATGATATTTATGATAAAACTTATTTGCCAATAAATAGGAATCACCTGTTGCTTGGATTGGATAATTCTCTGTCTTGGATATCCATTGCCATTCTTCATCGGTAACTTTCTTGAAGAATGTTTCATTATTAAACTCTTTATTTTGTTTTACTGCTGATATTACCTCCTCAATGAACATTTTCCAGCGTGGTGTGTAATATCCCTGAAGCAATCCTGCCCAAGTCCTATTTCCATAGTCATTTAGAGCAACCCCTTGTGTACTCCAATTGGTGATAATGTTTCTGGCATTCTTTTCATAATAACGAGACTCTTCCATATTGCGTCCCATATTTTGGGCATTCGTAAGCCATGGTCCTAAGAGAAAAGATGGAGATGTATAAAGTAGTGCTTCAAGGTCATTTAATAATGAAAGCATTTCGTTTCCTTTTATTGTCAGTGCGCTAATGTCTTTTCGCTCGTATGCCTGTGTAAACTCATCTCGAAGAACGGTAAAATAATTGCCCAACACTTGCCTTCCGATATTAACAATATCATATTTATAAGCAATCTTGGTAATGGCTTTACTCCTGAGAAGTAACCCCCAAGCTTCTAATAAGTCACGATTATTATACTTTGTCCAATTTTTGGTAGTCCAATTTCCATGGCCGGTAAGCGACGGACGAGCATTTGTGAGCGTTCCCTCTGTACATAGTGAATACTGCACATAAATTTTATCAATAAGCAGTTTCCATGCCTTTTCTGCATTTTCATCTGTCGTGCCCACTCTTCTTTGCGCCCATTGGACCGTCCAATCATGCAAAGAAATACCATCTTTATGCCAGACCTTCTCAAAGACAAAGTCATACATAATAGGATTGACGTCAAAGCCTTCGAGCGTTGAGCCTACACCAACCATACTTTCTGCATTTGCAAAAGCTTCATTCAAACGCCGGTCTACTTCCGCAATATTACCGGCGATCATTGTGTTTCCACCAAAGTTTCCTAAATAACACCATATAAAAGGTTGTTTATAATAAGATTCAGAGAATTTCCACACTTCGGTGCGTTCTGCATAATAGTCCAAAAGAATTTGTTTTTTGTCGGGTACAGCAGTTATATAACTTTTAATGCGTTCGTCTGTCCAATCCTTACGCTGATATGAAAACATCCATGTCATTTGCAACCATACAGCTTTAGAATCAGCATTTTTCAAGACATCATAAATTTTTGCCGAAGCATTTGCCAAATACTCAGGTTCCCAACTGGGTGGAGCAAGTTCGTTAAACGGATCAACTCCATAAATATGATCTGTACCGTATAGCTTTGTCTGTTCATCTATATATGTCTTTTGAATATCTGTAAACAAAGAATCGAACGGATCTAAAAAATGGCATCGATATTGATCTTCAAAATCTCCCCAGATACTTAATGGTGTAATCTTCGCCTTGGGGTATTTCTCTTTCAGTATTTCTGGAACATGCCCGGCAAATGCAGGGAGTACGGGCTTCATTCCCAAATCTCTGGTTCGTCGCAATATTTTCTTTTGAAGCTTTTCTTGGTTCTTTATCCATGACATAGGAAGCGGTCCCATCCAATGGTCTATGTTAGACATGCGATGCCAAGGTAAGTAGGACGGTCCTGTGAAATACTCAAGAATTTGTTTTTCTGTCAAACCATATTTTTTCCACACATTAAGCCATACCGATTCCTGACCGGCTATCGCCAATGGCATATTGATTCCGTTAAGAGCCATCCAATCGATTAATCTTTCCCATTCATGCCAGCCCCACCAAGTAAGAGTGTAACCGTAAGTGCAATAGTTTAGAAAAAAACGTTCGGGTACACGTGCGGAACGTACTACTTTTTCCGGAACTACAGGCAGAACCTTTGGAGTTTCGATTTTATCAAACGAATACCAAGACACATAAGTCTTACAATAGTACTTCAAATAATAATTCAGCCCAACCCCGATAGCAGATTTTGTCGTTCCTCTAATGATAATCTTATCCGCTTGGCTATATAGCTCAAACCTCTCATCATTAGTAACATCCGGCATATACTCTACAACTATTTTTAGGTAATGCTCCGGTAGGATTCTTTTAACCAACTCTCTAACCGGTACCAAGCTTACATTTGTTTCAGCTGCCACTGTAAACATGGAAATATTGAACAATATAAAAAATAAGAACAGTATCTTTTTCATTTCACTTTGTTTATTACAAACTCAAAAAATATTATCTACTAAAGTTTCCCACCCAAATAAATAGATGGAAAAATAACAGTTTGTCGAATTTTCTTTGTAAATTAGTAATCGCCAAAGAACTG